>Ga0233378_1000253_pt1 | contig 13250 bp, 13 predicted proteins | sample ElkDunMinimDraft_7_FD_180690 | JGI IMG/M metagenome (GOLD analysis project Ga0233378, IMG submission 180690) | Fecal eukaryotic communites from dung pellets of Tule Elk in California, USA - Elk Dung E4 | ecosystem: Host-associated > Mammals > Digestive system > Large intestine > Fecal | place... | reverse complement strand
CCCTGAATTTCTCGGTCTTACCTGATATCGAAGGAAGAAGACCATTGCGAAGTATACTCATAAAATTAAAATTTTAATGAGTCAACCTATTTTACAAAAAGACAGAGCGAAGTGGTTTTAAGTTTTCAACGAGAAAAGCACAAATATTTAGCGAGGTGATTGCACTTGTGAAGAAACCTTACACTGGCTACACAATATCCCCCACGCAACTCCCCCTATGCCCGCCAAAATTCCATACCTAAAAAAATGGCACCCCTTATGCGGGATGCCAATAATTCTTAGTTCCTAAATCATAATTATCACAGCGTATTTTCTTCCAATATTTGCATTGCGTGATTGAGGACTTCGGGGTTGTCAATCTTACAAATACCGCCGTCGGGGCCTGGCTCAAGATGAAATCCTACGGCCTGTCCTTCATCATAATTGTCACCGCCAAAGAAATTGCGGACGGTCTGCTCCTCCATGCCAAGTTCGCCGGCTATACGTTTTATGCTGCCTGCAGGAAGAGATGCCTTAATTCGTCTTAATTCATTGAATGTTATTGTCATAGTTAGTATTTTAAAGTTTTGCCACATTTCTAATTAACACCTTGTGATACAGCGATGATAACCAAGAGGACATAGTTAAAGAATATCACATCGAGAAGGCGCGTCATGTCGGTCTTCATATATCCGGTTGGAGTGAACTGTTCTGATATCAAGCGCTTTGACCTCATACGCTTCTGTATCAGCCTCAGAATCAGATAGAACACAGCTCCTAAGAGGCACCCTACTATCATCCCTACAAGGACATCGCCTAAATAATGAACTCCCAGATACAGGCGAGTGAAAGTTGTACTAGCCGCCCAGAAAAACAGGACTGCGGTTACCCAACCATGACGGAATACCCACGAAAGGAACATTGCGACACAGAATGTGTTGCAGGCGTGACCGCTGAAGAATCCGAAACGCCCTCCCCTATATTCTCTAACCACATCAAAAAGATACATTAACTGCGGGTCTTGGGTTGGTCGCCATCTCGCAACAGTCGGTTTCACCCAACCAGAACAAAAACGGTCGGCGACAAAGATGAGAAGTCCCATCATCACGAATACGAGCAATGCTTCGCGCCATGTATTGTTTTTGAAAACTATAATAATCAATGCCAGCATGACCAAAGACCAAGAAAGCGTATCGGTCACGGTGTACATAACATTATCCCAAAACAACGAATCGCTACCGTTTATCGCCAGCGTAAGCTGATGGTCCAACTCATTCAGTTCTTGAATATCCACGTCCTTCCGTATTAGTTTAAGTAAATTAGTTAGATAATCGCCATGACATCAGTCTGCACCCAGCCTTCTTTCCCCTCCTCTAGCTTAATCTTAGCCCAATCTGTCATCGTATCATCCAGAATCTCAACTTTTGACCCTGTATGAATCAGGAATAGATCGGTACCTGCATCATTCGGAGAACTCTTGACAGAAACGACAGGCTGCATGATTATAGCTGTAGTACGGTTCATTATCGAATCTCGTTGGAACATGGCCGCCAAATTAAAGACAATAGTCAACAGCAAGAACAGCGCAGCGCTGTAGAATCCTATTTTGCGAACAATTATTTGTTCCACAAAGAGATAAGCGGCAACACCCAAGAGCAAAAGCACGAAAGACACCACAGCCACAACAGCCCATGTGTCCACACTAACCATGTTAGCAAAATCGCGCCACCATGAAACGAAAAACATTTCAGAAGGCGGAGTAACCTTATCAACTGTCTTACCACGTGCCAACGCCAAATTAGCTCTTATATCTTCGTCGCCTTGATTGAGCAGCAAGGCTCTCTCGTAATTAAGGATGGAGCGAGCTATCTCGTCAAGTTTGTAATAGGCATTTCCCAAATTATAGTACAAATCTGCAGACACTCCGTTATTAGCAATGATGGCCTCGTAAGCATCGGCCGCCTCCGCATACAGACCTTTGTCGTATAGGGAATCTGCCTCTTGCTTTGTAAAAACACTTTCTGGAGTGTCAGCGACAGCGAGGGAATCAGACTGCGCTACGGCAGAACTGGAAATAAAAAACAATACGACTAATACATTCAATATCTTAAGCATATCCTATCTGTTTAAAATGATTCGTTAAGAGATTTTCCCGCCTTACTTTTTCCGAGCTTTAATCTGGTTTTCCATCTTACTAATCACACCTATTGCACTGTCGTAAACCGCTCCCATCGCATCGTTACCTGCAGTCGGTGCGTAACGGGCAAACTCACAACGGTTAAGCACATCTATAAACTCGCTTATCAATGCTTGTTCTGCTCCGCGCTCTTCAAGACGGGTCTGAATATTATCTTTATTCAACTGCTCTTGAGGCATATTAAGTTTATCTGCAATGTAGCCCCACAAAGCCTTCAGTACTTCTTCGTAAAATTCAGTCTGCGTCCTCTGCTTGAGAAGCAAAGCAGAAAGTTTCAAACGCTTAGTAGCGATCTTATTAGCCTTACGGCCCCTTGCTGCTGCAACATTAGCGTTCTCCTTTCGAACCTTACTAACAAGTATTACGACAATGGCGAAAATAAAAAGTGCCACCACATAGCAGAGCCAATAACTCAAGGTCGCAAAGAAAATTTCCTTATCACGACGCAGCACCGTATCTCCGCGCTTTATGTAACGAATATCAGTACCAAGATTATCCACAGAACGCTGTACGTTCGTGAAATCGGCTACAGCACCATTAGCACCACCTTTCCCCTTCGCTACATTTATCTCATATGGCTGAGTCTTTATAGTCTTATACGACTTGGCGGACGGATCAAAATAGACAAATTCAACAGGAGGAATCGTAAACTTACCATGTGAACGAGGTACCGCCAAATACTCAAATTCGCGGAATCCGGAAAGTCCTGCACTCGTATTAGAGAACTTATCTGTTATCTTAGGGTCATAGCACTCAAAATCAGCAGGGAAGTTCACATCAGGAGCGCCTATAAGTTTCATATTTCCCGCACCAGTAATCTTCACTTTAAGATTTATAGCTTCATTAGTTTTCAAATCATTAGTGTTGATTGAGGAGGAAATGTCGAATTTACCCACAGCGCCAGAGAAACCTTCTGGTTTTTCAGGCAACGGCAACACATTGATAGCCACCTGCGGAGTTGTAAGTTTCTTCTTTAAATCTATAACACCGCCAGTACCGTTGAAGAACGCTTCTATTGGGTCTATATTAGGATTAACCTCCTGAACTACACCCTCGTAAGTAATCGATGGAATGACAAACTTTCCGCTTTTTTGAGGAAAGAGCAGATACTGGCTCCAAACAACAGTCCTGTAATTACGCCCGTTGTAATGTTCTATCTGAAACTGCTTTGTGCGAGGCAGCGGTATTTCCTGTATTTGAAATCCGTCAAGACTCGGCAATTTACCATCAAGCTGAGTAAGATTAACAAGCGTATATATCTTATAAGTCAATATAATTGCTTCCTGTTCATATACTTTAGTTTTATTTGCCGTAGCTGTCATAAATAAGTCGGAAGACTTAATGTTGCCTCCTGTAGTAACAGGACGAGTGGTCTGCATTCTGCTTGCTCCGCCAGGATTATTTGGTTGCGAAGATGCGCCCTTACCCAAAGGATGAACTTTTACACTTACATCATTGGACTTAATAGTCTTGCCATCCACCTCGACTGTAGCTCCGCTAATCACATAAGAGCCTGCCTTTTCACACAAAAGGGTGTATGCGTAAGTAATTGAGCTACTTGAGGTTGCGCGTCCATTTATAAATTGATAGCTACTTGAAGTAGAGGTACTTGGTCCATACAACACCTCAAAGCCCTTAAAGTTAGGAGCATTGAATTGAGAAACATCAGTGGTGTTTACCTTAAATTTAATCTGAAACTTATCCCCCACCTCAACTTCAGATGGCGCGGATGCTATTATCTTTACATCTTCTGCAAATGTTGCAGATGCTACCAAAAGAAACCCTAATATGAATGATATAAAACGATTCACAATAATGCTGTTATAATTTATTAAACTCAAACTTACCAATAACATCTCAACGATTACCAATCCTTTTCCAACTGGCGTCTTTGACCTTGCCCCTGCTGATTCTGAATTTTTCTCTGTATATTGTTCTCGTCTTGCTGAGCTGAATTCAGCAACTGCTCAACAACCTCATCCGACATACTATCTTTCTGTTCATGCTGCTGTTGCTGCTGTTGTTGTTCTTGTTTCTGTTTCTGCTGCTCATCCTTCTTCTCTTTCTCATCTTTTTGCTCATTCTCGTCATCTTTGCCTTGACCACCGCCTTCAGACTGGTTCTTTTTCAACATATACTGAGCCATCGCCAAATTATAACGCGTTTCATCATCTGAAGGATTATTACGCAATGAACTTTTATATAATTCAACGGCATTTTTAAATGACTCAGAAGCCTTTGAATCCTGTCCCTTCATCTGAAGACACCCAGCGGAATACATCAAATTGCCCATGTTATAAAATGCCTTAGCTTTCTTCTTAACATTTGTACAAGGCTGATCCAAAGCTTTCTTATACTCCTCAAAAGCAGTAGAGTCCTGCCCACTTAAAGCATACACATTTGCAAGGTTGTAGTGCGCCTCAAAACTCTTTTTTTTGTCCAACGCCTTATTGTAACTTGTGGCAGCCTCATCCATTAGTCCTTCGTTATAGTACTTATTTCCCAAACGAATAAAATCCCTATCCGTTTCTTGCGCAAAAGAACTAAACGCCAACAATGAAAAAAACGCCAATATGTATAACCTAATATTTCGCATTACATCTTTTTTATAAAATTCAAATTAGAACAACACGATAACGGCTCCTCTATCCGAACAATTTAAACTTGCCCAATAAAGGATTTTTCCTCTCCATAATACAAACCTCTAGCACCAGAACTATTAGCAAAAGAATTGTTACAGCAACAAATTGCTCATCATATTCAGAATACATCGAAGTAATCGCATCCTCTTTCTGCATCTTGGCAATCTCCGCCTCAAGCATTTTCTGAGCTTGATCAGCCTGATCCACATGCATATACACACCGTTTCCAGCTTTTGCTATCTCCTTTGCAACATCCTCATTTACCTTAGTTATAACCGTATTACCACTTTGGTCTTTCTTGTATTCATTATTGCCCATAGGTATGGCTCCTCCACCCGCAGTGCCGACAGACAAAACAAAGATACGCTGACCTTTTTCATTAGCCTCCTTTGCAGCTTCAAGTGCTCCAGGTTCATGGTCTTCGGCGTCAGTTATAATTATCAAAGCATGACCTACAGTCTTCTTAGCAGAAAAACCGTTGGAAGCTTTTTTGATCGCGTCGCTTATATTAGTTCCCTGAACAGCAGCAATAGCAGGATCCATCTGATTCAAAAACATTTTTGCTGAAACATAGTCTGAAGTCACAGGCAACAGCGTCAATGCCGTACCTGCAAAAGTTACCAAACCGACCCTGTCCTCATCAAAGTGCTCTATCAGTTTAGAAACAATCATCTTAGATTTCTCAAGACGATTAGGCTTTATATCCTCACACAACATGGAGTTAGATATATCCACAGCTATAATAACCTCTATACCAGACCTCTTGACCTCCTCATTTCTTGTGCCGAACTGCGGACGTGCCAATACAATTACAAGCATACTTAAAGCCAGCATCAACAGAAAAAACTTCAAGTTTTTACGAGCGGGAGAAACATCTGGCATCAACAACTTAACCAAAGAAGGATCGCAAAAGGTGCGGATATTCTTTGACATTCTCCGACGCATGTAGATATAGGCCAATATAAATGCCGGAACTAAGACTAACAGATATAAATATGTAGGATTTGCAAATCTAAACATCGTCCTCAACTTTTATTTAACCACAATATTAAATTTATGGTAACCTTTTAAGTACCAATAATCTAAACACCAACTCTAAAACAAACACTACAAAAGCAGCCAAAGCAAATGGCATATACAATTCATTACGCTTACTATAATGCTTAACGCTAAATTTAGTACGTTCCAGTTTGTCTATCTCTGTATATATCTCATCAAGTTCTGCGTTTTTGTGAGCACGAAAATACAAACCACCCGTTTGGGAAGAAATAGAACGCATTGTCTCTTCGTCAATTTCTACAGGCATCATAGCTGTACCACCTGTTGGTAGTGGAAACGGAGCCATTCCGCTGGAGCCTATTCCAATGGTGTATATTCTAACATTTTCTTTCTTTGCTATCTCGGCTGCTGTCAGAGGCGAAATGTTGCCACTATTGTTCACACCATCAGTAAGCAAGATTATAACCTTAGACTTGGCTTTACTATCACGCAGTCGAAGCAAAGAGTTCATAATACCGTCACCAATAGCGGTTCCGTCATTGATTGTCCCCCTCAATGCCATCTGGCAATCAGCGCCATTATATAATGCCATTAAAACCGAATGGTCTGTTGTCAACGGGCACTGGGTATAAGCCTCGCCAGCAAAGAAAGTTAATCCAATATTATCATTAGACCTCTTTGCTATAAAGTTTTGAGCAACCTCTTTAACGCCCTCCACGCGGTTCGGCTTAAAATCCTCAGCCAACATACTAGTAGAAACGTCAACAGCCAACATGATATCTATTCCCTCGACGTCTGTATCGCTCCAGGAATGTTTAGTTTGCGGACGTGCCAATATTATTACGACAAGGATAAACAATACTACACGCAACAGAAAAGGCAAATTTAGCAAGTAAAGTCTAAAAGACTTAGGCATATACCAATATTTGGACGTTGCCGGCATCTTTATTGCTGGTTGACTTTTTTTGTTCCTCAATATATACCATACGATATATGGAATTAAAGCCAACAACAAAAGTAGAAAATATGGATTCTTCAATATCATTATTCAACTATTACAAATTAAGGAAATAAACCTTATAGAACAGATAACCAGAAATACCAACAAGAGCTAACGCAGTGATAATCACGCAAGTTACAAGTATGTATTTTGCTGTCTTTGAAGACTTTTCTTCCACAACAATTTCTTCAGGTTGAGGAGGAGCGACCTCTTCAACTTTCGTCTGATTTATATACTCTATCGCACTAACTAGATTTCTGTCATTTTCATTTACTAAAGTATTGTATTTAGCAAACTTAACAAGATCCGCAGTAGTAAACAAATCTTTAAGTTCCCTTATAGCCTCTTCATCGTTAACACTTTCAAGACGAGTTATTATTTCATAAGATGTCATCTCCATTGCGTTAAAGCCATAACGGTCGTTGATATATTGACGAAGAGTATCAGTAAGAAGGGTGTAGTATTCTTTCGAGTCTTCCCTTTGCCAAATCTTATCCTCCTTGATTCGCTCTATTTTTTTCATAGCCACCTTATGAGGAATAACTCTTGGTTTAAGCTTAATTCGGCGAAGAATTGGTTTATTGTCCTTAAGCCGTACAATAACATAAACAAGTAAAATCGCTAAGATAAAAGACGCAAAAGACAAGTAAATAACGCTCTCCCACTCTTTGAAATCGAAAGGAGGAGCAACTACACTTTTTAATCCCCAAATGCTATCTGTATTCAATGTATCAACGTCAAAAGTGTAAACTTTTAGCGCCAAACTTTTTGTTTCATACTCATTGTCATCCACCATTATTTTGAAAGGCGGAATATAATACAATGCTGTATCAAAAGACGTAAGTATATACTTGCGAGTAAGTGTCACACGCTTATCATCATTGATAAAATTCGTATCCACACTCTCCATATTCACAAGTTCCACCCCAGGTGTCACATATTGCAACGAATCATAAGACGGAAAAGCAATATTACTTTCCTTACCAGCACTAACCTCCAACGTAACCCCTACTCGCTGCCCTATAAAGATGCGAGTAGAATCAATCTGAGCATCAACCACAACTTGACAATACGCCACAAAGGGGAGCAACAGTTGCACTAAAACAAACAATATCTTAAATAAAAAACTATTCATCGACTTTTCAATAAAAATCCGACTACAACTAACGCACAATTATATATTAGCAATCTATGCCCTTCTTCTAAAAAGCATCATTAGAGCCTTTACAAAATCCTCGTCAGTTCGTATAGAAATATTATCCACACTAGATTTTGTGAATATATTACGCAATAACACTTGGTTTCTAACCCACCATTCATGATGCTCCCGACGCGTCCGTTGTGAAGATGTATCAATATAAGTCTCGGCACCAGTCTCGGCATCACGTACTTTGATAATTCCTATATTTGGAAGTTCTGTCAAACGCTGATCATAAATCTGCAATGCTACAACATCATGTCTTCTATTAGCAATCGTCAACTGAGATGTAAAATCACCTTTATCAAAGAAGTCACTCAAAATAAATACGGTACAGCGTTTCTTTATTGCATTAGTCATAAACTCCACAGCAGCACCTACATCCGTTCTACTACTAACCGGCTCAAAATTAAGCAGTTCACGAATTATATATAATATATGCTTCCTACCCTTCTTTGGAGGTATGAACTTTTCCACTCTGTCCGTAAAGAAAATAACACCAATTTTATCATTATTCTGTATCGCTGAGAAAGCCAATGTTGCGGCAATCTCTGTTGCCAACTGGCGTTTTGTCTGCTTTGACGTTCCAAAATCAAGACTGCCCGAAACGTCAATCATAAGAATAACTGTCAGTTCGCGTTCTTCCTCAAAGACCTTCACATACGGTTTTCCCAAACGAGCCGTAACATTCCAGTCAATATCACGCACATCATCACCATACTGATATTCCCTTACTTCTGAGAATGCCATACCACGCCCTTTGAAGGCGGAATGATATTCACCTGCAAAGATATTATTAGATAGCCCGCGTGTCTTGATTTCGATTCTACGAACCTGGCTTATCAAATCTGCAGTTTCCATATCTGCCATTAATAAAAGATCAAAGATTAAGGAACTTCAACCTTATTGATTACACGACTTACAATTTCTTCAGAAGTGACATTATTAGCCTCAGCCTCATATGTCAGTCCGATTCTATGGCGTAACACATCATGAGCTACAGCACGTACGTCCTCAGGAATAACATAACCTCTGTGCTTAATGAAAGCATAAGCACGTGAAGCTAACGCCAAATTTATAGATGCACGAGGAGAGCCGCCAAAACCAATCAACCCCTTCAAATCCTTAAGTGAATACTTTTCTGGATATCGTGTTGCAAATACTATATCTGCTATATACTGTTCGATCTTCTCATCGAGATAAACGTCATTAACGACTCTTCTTGCCGATTCGATATCAGCAGTTGTCATAATAGGTTTCACCTGCACCTTCGCGCCTGAGATATTTTGGCGGATGATTTTTTTCTCCTCCTCAAGCTTTGGATAATCAATCACGACTTTAAGCATGAAACGGTCTACCTGCGCTTCAGGAAGAGGATAAGTTCCTTCCTGTTCAATAGGATTTTGAGTTGCCAATACGAGGAATGGCTTTGGCAGTTCATAAGTGTTAGTGCTTATTGTAACCTGACGCTCCTGCATTGCCTCCAAAAGAGCACTTTGCACTTTTGCTGGAGCACGGTTAATTTCATCAGCCAAAACAAAATTAGCAAAAACTGGTCCTTTTTTAGCCACGAAAGCACCGTCTTTCTGGCTATAAATCATCGTACCAATAACATCGGCAGGCAACAAGTCTGGGGTAAACTGGATTCTGCTAAACTGAGCATCAATCAATGAAGCAAGAGTCTTGATCGCCTTTGTCTTAGCCAGTCCAGGAACACCTTCAAGCAATACGTGTCCGTCAGAAAGCAAGCCTATCAATAATGACTCAACAAGATGCTTCTGACCAACAATCACTTGGTCCATCCCTGTCATAATATTTGTAACAAATGTACTTTGTCGTTCAATTCGTTCATTCAATTCACGAATGTCAATAGCTTCAGCCATATCTATTTACTTTTAATATTTTACTTTACAAATTTACCATTTCATTTCTATAACCTCCAATAAAAGATTTGACCGAAAAGTCTTTTTTAAGAGTATTTAAAATCTGAACTTCCTTTTTTAAGATGCATTTACACACAAAACTCTCATAAGAGACAGAATCGATCATGTCCTGTCAAGGCAGAACAACAATAGCCCCGACATGCACGTTATTCGGGTCTGAAAAATTATTTGCATTGATAATGTCAACAACGTAGTCTGGCGAGCCATAAAATCTTCTTGCAAGCATCGTCAACGTCTCACCTTCTTTCAAAACATATTTATCAGGTTTTATTACGGGAGTTTCCTGTTTTACAGAAGACTGAGACGTAACCTGCTGAACGGTTTCAACACCCAAAGAATCTTCTTTATCTGTTTCACTTTTTCCCTCAACATTGCCAGTTATGCCTACAGACACTGTTCCGTCTATAGCTGTTGTATCTGCTTTTTCAGAAACGCTCAACGAATCAAATAATGTAGTATCTGCAACAACCTTAACAATTTGTTCCTCTGCAGTCGTTTCCTCTACATCAACAAATACATCCGAACTTGATTTTACATTGTTATCATGCACAAAGAACCAATAATACCCACCGGCAAATATCAGAAGAAAAAATACCAGCAGAAGTACCCAGAACCACTTTTTCTTATTCCTCTCCTCTCCATCACCACAAGACATCTCCCCACAAAACACTTTTTCCTCTTCCCTTACAGGTTCACTAACCACGCTCGTTGAATCAGATCCACTCACCACCTTACAAGACACAGCGCCTACATTACAACAATCCTCACGAGCAATAGTATCGTTCTCCTGATTTTGTGAATTAGACGTCGGTATATTAACTTCAACACTTTTATTCTTTTCGAGATTTTCTATCAAAGTCTCAAGTCTCAACACTTCGCGTTCTGCATTTTTTGCCAAACTTATAGCCTGCTCAGCCTTTGCACGCATAGTTGCTGCAACATTTCGAGCCTTCCACAAATCTTCTTTTGCTCCCTCTATGCATTCCGGAGTAGAAATAAGCAAATCTATACCCGAAAAATCGTCGTTTTTTTGTTCGACTATATCAGTAAAAACAACATCCCCATTTAGTTTCTCATCCAAATCAGAACAATCCACAGATTCTGAATTCTGTTCTGCCTCTGAATTAACATCCTCAACATCAACATCCACGGTCTCGCCTTTTGTCTCTTCTGAAATCATCGCATCTTGCTCGCCTTCTGTTTCCAACAATATATCCTCCGGAATAAAGGTTACTTTCTTGTATCCTGGTATTAGGACTCTCTCGCCAGTGGAAACGCTAACGCTTTCGCGTGCGCCTATATCTACAAGCTTGAACGTACCCCATCCTTTCACCTTAACCACACCGCTGGTTAAAAGTCCTTCTGTTACAGTATCAAACAAATGTTTAACAAAAATTTCAGACGTTTTTTTCGCCAAACCATTAGATTTGGCAAAAACCTCTGATAACTGTTGCAATGTCACTTTCGCGCTCATGAAACTTCCAACTATAAAGGATTATTGATTTTTTCTTTTAATACCGGGCTCATTTTGAAATTAACAACATGTTTACTCGGTATGACTTTAAACGTCTTTGTCGACGGATTATAAATCTTACGCTCCGACTTTTCTTTTTTCTCAAAATTGCCAAAGCCCTGTACTGCCACCACCTTATCACTATTCATCGTATTAGCCAGTACTCCCACAAACGACTCCATTAGTTGAGCCACCTGTCTCTCTTCCATCCCCGTCTTTCGGGTCATGCTATCGATAAACTCTTTATTGTTCATAGTTTCAGCTATTTATTCTTTTGGCATATAAATCGAAGTCGTCCGAATCAACTATTTCCATATCATAGAAACACCCCTTACGCAAATTCCCGTCAGAAACAGGAATCAGCACCTCAGGATCCACTTCAGGAGAGTCAAATTCTGTACGTCCCACATAATACTCGCCTTCAACACGATCAATCACCACCTTCATTATTTCACCAACCTTGCGGTTCTGTACTTCCGCCGATATTTCTTGCTGAAGCGACATAAGTTCCGAAAGACGCTTCTGCTTAACCTCGTCCGGCACATCATCTTTAAAATGCTTTGCAGCATACGTCCCTTCCTCTTCAGAATAAGCAAATGCGCCCATCCTATCAAACTTAGCCCATCTTACAAAATCCTTCAGTTCTTCAAACTCCTCTTCCCCCTCACCTGGAAATCCAACCATAAGAGTCGTACGTATATGTATCCCCGGGACTTCCTTGCGCAACAAAGTTATCAATTCGTATGTTGTGTCCTTATCTACATGACGACGCATATTGCTAAGGACACTTGTACTGACGTGCTGAAGGGCTATATCAAGATATTTGCATACATTCTTTTTTTCTCGCATCACCCTAAGCAAATCCATTGGAAAATTAGTAGGATAAGCATAATGCAGACGAATCCACTTAACGCCCTTAACATCTGCAATCCGCTCTACAAGTTCCGCTATAGCCTGTTTCTTATACAAATCCACTCCGTAATATGTCAGTTCCTGGGCTATAATCTGAAACTCCCTTACCCCCTTAGCAACAAGGCTTTCAACCTCAGCTACAATATCCTCAATCGGCCGAGACACATGCCTGCCCGTTATTATTGGTATTGCGCAGTATGCACAATGTCGGTCACATCCCTCAGATATTTTAAGATAGGCATAATGCTTAGGAGTGGTTATACGACGCTCATACTCATTTGCCTTGTCATACACTTTCCCTAAATCCTCTAATAATTCCGTCCAATTAAACTTCCCATAGAACTTATCAACTTGCGGAATTTCCTTGCCTAGTTCTTTCAGATATCGCTCAGAAAGACAGCCCATTACATACACTCGTTTGAGTCGTCCTTCCTCCTTGGCCTGACAGAATTCTAAAATCGTATTGATAGACTCTTCTTTTGCATCACCTATAAACCCGCAAGTATTGATAACGACCAATTCTCCCTGCGGATTTGGGGAGTCATGAGTAACCTTGTATCCGTTTAGTTCCAATTGGCGAATAAGGCGTTCTGAATCAACCAAATTCTTCGAACATCCCAAGGTAATAATATCTATCGTATTCTTTCTCATCACATTATAATGTCACTCTAATTCTCGCCAAAAAGAGAATTAACAAACTCCTTGCGATTAAACGGTTGCAAATCTTCCATACCCTCACCGAGACCTATGTATCTAACAGGAATCTTAAACTGGTCTGAAATACCTATAACCACACCTCCTTTGGCCGTACCGTCAAGTTTGGTAATGGCCATAGACGTTACTTCTGTTGCCTTCGTAAACTGCTTT
>Ga0233378_1000249_pt1 | contig 13315 bp, 12 predicted proteins | sample ElkDunMinimDraft_7_FD_180690 | JGI IMG/M metagenome (GOLD analysis project Ga0233378, IMG submission 180690) | Fecal eukaryotic communites from dung pellets of Tule Elk in California, USA - Elk Dung E4 | ecosystem: Host-associated > Mammals > Digestive system > Large intestine > Fecal | place... | reverse complement strand
CGGCCTGGCGGTACTGGGTGCGATCTGCCTGATCTTCTTCTACCTCGCCCAAGTCGTTGCGCCGATGTTCCAGGGCGCCGAGTTGCAAGCCGAGGCGCCACAACAGCCGGCCTGGCTGGCCGAGGCCGGCGAGCCATTGCTGCTGGCGATCGAGGAGCAGAACCAGATGGCGATGCGCCTCGGCGCCGATGGTCAGGCGCGCTTCTTCTCGCTTGAGAGCGGCGCCGTGCTGACTGACGTCAGTTTGCCGCTTCCGGCAGGTGCCCGTATCACCGCTATCGGCCAGGACACCCCCGGTAGTCGTCTGCTTGTGCTGGGTCTGGATAATGGCCAGGCGCTGGTGGTTGAGCACAACTACAAGATCAGCTACCCGGACAATCAGAAGACCATTACCCCGCAGATTGCCTATCCCTTCGGCGAGACCCCATTGACGCTGGATGTCCAGGGTCGGGCCATCGAGCACGCGGCGGTCAGTCGTAACGGCAACAATCTGCTCATTGCGGCTTCGACCGGTGCGGCCCTGCATGCGCTGCGCATCGCCTCAACGGAAAACCTGATGACCGGTGAGACCAGCACCGAGCAGGATCGCCTGGAACTGCCGCAGTTGAGCGAGCCCATCCGAGAGCTGTTGCTCGATCCTCGCCAGCAGTGGCTCTATGCGTTCAGCGGCAGGGCCAGCGCGGACGTCTTCGACCTGCGTCGCAAGCAGCTCAACGGCCGCTACAAACTCCTTAACGGCAATGGCGAGGTCACTCATGTCAGCGCCTTGCTGGGCGGTATCTCGCTGCTGGTGGGCGATTCCACCGGCGGGATCGGCCAATGGTTCATGGTGCGCAGCCCCGATGGCCAAGCCGAGCTGAAGAACGTTCGCAACTTCCAGCTGGGCGACAGACCCATCACGCAGATCTTTCCCGAAGAGCGCCGCAAGGGCTTCCTTGCTCTGGATGACAGCGGCACCCTGGGCGTTTTTCACAGTACCGCGCACCGCACGCTGCTCAAGGAGCAGGTGGCCGACGGCATGGCCATGGCGGCCCTGTCGCCGCGCGCGACTCGCTTGCTGGTAGAGGCTGATAGTCGGCTGCAGAATTTTGCGATCGACAACCCGCATCCGGAAATCTCCTGGGGCGCGCTGTGGAGCAAGGTCTGGTACGAGAGCTACCCGGAGCCCGACTACATTTGGCAGTCCACCTCGGCGAACACTGATTTCGAACCCAAGCTGAGCATGGCCCCGCTGGCATTCGGCACGCTCAAGGCGGCGTTCTACGCGATGCTGCTGGCCGCGCCGTTGGCCATCTGCGCTGCCTGCTATACCGCCTATTTCATGGCACCGGCGCTGCGCCGCAAGGTCAAGCCGGTGATCGAGCTGATGGAGGCGCTACCCACGGTGATCCTCGGTTTCTTCGCCGGCTTGTTCCTCGCCCCCTACATGGAAAACCATCTGCCCGGCATCTTCGCGCTGCTGCTGTTGTTGCCGATGGGCATCCTGCTCGCCGCCTATCTCTGGAGCCGCCTGCCGGAAAACATCCGCCTGCGCGTGCCGGAAGGCTGGGAAGCGATGCTGCTGATCCCGGTAATCCTGCTGATCGCTGTCGGCTCGCTGGAGGTCAGCGGTCACCTGGAGAACTGGTGGTTCGGCGGCGACATGCGCCTGTGGCTGTCCAACGAAATGGGCATTCCCTTCGACCAGCGCAACGCTCTGGTGATCGGGCTGGCGATGGGGTTCGCGGTTATTCCGACGATCTATTCCATTGCCGAAGATGCCGTGTTCAGCGTGCCCCGAAGCCTCACCCTGGGCTCCCTGGCCCTCGGTGCCACGCCCTGGCAGACGCTGATTCGCGTGGTGCTGCTGACCGCCAGTCCGGGCATCTTCTCGGCGCTGATGATCGGCATGGGCCGCGCGGTGGGTGAAACCATGATCGTGCTGATGGCCACCGGCAACACCCCGATCATGGAAGCCAACATCTTCGAAGGCATGCGTACCCTCGCGGCCAACGTCGCGGTGGAGATGCCCGAATCGGAAGTGGGCAGCACCCACTACCGCGTGCTGTTCCTTGCCGCGATGGTGCTGCTGATTTTCACCTTCGTGATGAACACCTTGGCCGAGCTGATTCGCCAGCGCCTGCGCGGCAAGTACGCCAGCCTGTAAACAGGGCCCGGCCTGCGGGCCCGGCAAGGACGCAGCCAGATCGGCTGCGAGAAGATTTCGTTAAAGGTATCGATCCGTGAAAAAGGATTCCCTGAAAAACTGGATCAAGAGCGGCACCCCATGGATATGGATGAACGCCGGTGCGGTGGCCATCGCGGTGATCATGACCCTGGGCCTGCTGTCGGTGATCGCGGTTCGCGGCTTGGCGCATTTCTGGCCGGCTGATGTCATCGTCGCCGACTACCAGGTGCCCGGTGGCGAGCCCCGTCTGCTGGCTGGCGAGCGCGTGCAGGCTGAGGAAGTGCCTCGTGCACGCCTGGCAGCTAGCGGCCTGCCGGTCGCTGCCGAAGGCGGCGAGTTCATGACCCGCGAGCTGCTCAAGGTAGGCAACCGTGAAGTTTATGGCGCGGATTTCTCCTGGGTAGTGGGCGAGTGGCTGAGCAACGAGCGCACGCCCAAGGACATCGTCGTGCTCGAGCGCCGCGAGTGGGGCAACTTCTACGGTCAGCTGCTCAACGTCAAGGAAGACGGCAAGCTGGTCGCCGAAGGCGAAGCCGCCTGGGACGAGCTGCAGCGCCGTATCAAGCGTATCGACGAACTGCACGGACAGATCAGCCACCTGGAAAAGGTCGACATCGGGCGGATCAACCATGGCCTGGAGCGGCTGCGCCTGAAAACCCGCAAGCTGGAGCTGGAAGGTCGTCTGGATGCCACCGCGCAGGCCGAGCTCGATGCCGAACGCGCGCGCTGGGACGCCGAATACAAGGCGCTGGAAGGCCAGCTTACGTCGCTTCATCAGGGCTTCAATCGAGACAGCATCGGTGTGCGCACCATAGATGGCCGCGAGCTGCAGATCAGCCTGGGCAAGGTGGTGCGGGCCTACCAGCCGAATGCCATGTCGACGCCGCAGAAGCTCGGTTTCTACGCAGCCAAGGTCTGGGAGTTCGTCAGCGACGAACCGCGTGAGGCCAATACCGAGGGCGGGATATTCCCGGCGATTTTCGGCACCGTGCTGATGACCATCATCATGGCGGTGATCGTCACGCCGTTCGGGGTGATCGCTGCCGTTTACCTGCGTGAATATGCCAAGCAGGGGCTGCTGACGCGGATCATCCGCATCGCCGTCAATAACCTCGCCGGCGTACCTTCAATCGTGTACGGCGTATTCGGCCTTGGCTTCTTCGTCTACGTGCTGGGCGGTTCGCTGGACGCCCTGTTTTACCCCGAAGCGGCGCCAGCGCCGGTATTCGGTACGCCGGGCCTGATGTGGGCGTCGCTGACCCTGGCGATCCTTACCCTGCCGGTGGTGATCGTCTCGACCGAAGAAGGGCTGGCGCGCATACCGCGGATTCTCCGCGAAGGCTCGCTGGCCCTCGGCGCGACCAAGTCAGAAACGCTATGGAAGGTGGTGTTGCCCATGGCCAGTCCGGCGATGATGACCGGCCTGATTCTCGCCGTGGCCCGTGCCGCTGGCGAAGTGGCACCACTGATGCTGGTGGGCGTGGTCAAGCTGGCGCCATCGCTGCCGCTCAACGGCAACTACCCGTACCTGCACCTGGACCAGAAGATCATGCACCTGGGCTTTCATATCTTCGACGTAGGCTTCCAGAGTCCGAACGTCGAGGCCGCGCGCCCACTGGTCTACGCCACGGCGCTGCTGCTGGTGATCGTCATCGCGGTTCTGAATCTCAGCGCGGTCGTCATCCGCAACCACCTGCGCGAGAAATACAAGGCGCTGGACCACTAATCCTCGGTCCGAAGCTGGAAGCAAAGGCTCCAGCTCAGGCTTGAAGCTCTACCCGGAGTGAGCATATGCAGTCGAACACACATTCCATCGATATCTCTGCCCTTGGCCGCGACAAGCGCAGCCTCAGCCTGGCCGATGAGCTGGTGGCCATCGAGGTGCCCGATCTAAGTCTGTATTACGGCCAGAAGCAGGCGCTGTTCAACGTCAGTATGAACATCCCCAAGCAGCGCGTAACCGCCTTCATCGGCCCGTCCGGCTGCGGTAAGTCCACGTTGTTGCGCTGCTTCAACCGAATGAACGACCTGGTCGACGGTTGCCGGATCGAAGGTGCCATCAACCTCGACGGGCACAACATCTACCGCAAGGGCGAGGATGTGGCCGACCTGCGCCGTCGCGTCGGCATGGTGTTCCAGAAGCCCAACCCGTTCCCCAAGAGCATCTATGAGAATGTGGTCTATGGCCTGCGTATCCAGGGCATCAAGCAGAAGCGCGTGCTCGACGAGACCGTCGAATGGGCGCTAAAGGGCGCCGCCCTGTGGGAAGAGGTGAAAGACCGCCTGCATGAGTCGGCCCTGGGTCTGTCCGGCGGTCAGCAGCAGCGTCTGGTCATCGCAAGGACCATCGCCGTGCAGCCCGAAGTGCTGCTGCTGGACGAACCCAGCTCGGCACTGGATCCGATCTCCTCGCTGAAGGTCGAAGAGCTGATCTACGAGCTCAAGGCCAAGTACACCATCGTCATCGTGACCCACAACATGCAGCAGGCGGCCCGCGTCTCCGACTACACCGCCTTCATGTATATGGGCAAGCTGATCGAATACGGCGATACCGATACGCTATTCACCAACCCGGCCAAGAAGCAGACGGAGGACTACATCACCGGCCGCTACGGCTAATGGCCATGTCATAGCGCGCCGGGCTGCGTTGGCGAAGCTTGCCGTACTAATCGTACTGCCTGCGCTTCGCCGCCTTGCCCGACACACTCTGCCAAGGGCCATTCAGTGCCCAATACGATCGGTTACGAGGGCTTCTACAGATGAAAGACAATCATACCCAACACATTTCCCAGCAGTTCAACGCCGAGCTGGAGGAGGTTCGTAGCCACCTGCTGGCCATGGGCGGGCTGGTGGAAAAGCAGGTCAACGACGCCGTCACCGCGCTGATCGAGGCTGACTCGGGCCTCGCGCAGCAAGTGCGTGATCTCGATGACCAGATCAACCAGATGGAGCGCAACATCGACGAGGAGTGCGTACGCATCCTCGCCCGTCGTCAGCCGGCGGCGTCCGACCTGCGCCTGATCATCAGCATCTCCAAATCCGTGATCGACCTTGAGCGCATCGGCGACGAATCCACCAAGATCGCCCGTCGTGCCATCCAGCTGTGCGAAGAGGGCGAGTCGCCGCGGGGCTACGTCGAGGTACGCCACATCGGCGATCAGGTGCGCAAGATGGTGCGCGAGGCGCTGGACGCCTTCGCCCGCTTCGATGCCGACCTGGCGCTGTCGGTGGCGCAGTACGACAAGACCGTCGACCGCGAATACAAGACCGCCCTGCGCGAGCTGGTCACCTACATGATGGAGGATCCGCGTTCGATATCCCGCGTGCTCAGCGTGATCTGGGTGTTGCGCTCGCTGGAGCGCATCGGCGACCACGCACGCAACATCGCCGAGCTGGTGATCTATCTGGTTCGCGGCACAGACGTGCGCCACCTGGGGCTCAAGCGCATGGCCGAGGAAGTTTCCAATACTCGCGGGTAACCCTTGGTTGTCGGGTAGCTCCGCTCACGGACTGCCCAGCGCCTCGCTGAGGTAATCGATCAGCACCCGCTGCTTGGGCGGCAGGTGCTGATTCTGCCGCCACAGCAGCCAGGCCGCGCCCTGATAGGATCCGGTATAGCGCCACTGCGGCAGAACTTCGCGCAGCCGACCGTCTGTCAGGGCCTGCACTGCGGTGAGAGTGCAACGCGGGTCTCGTTGCTGATGGGCTCCGAGCCGTTGTTCGGCGCCGCCATCGCCGGCTTCTGGCTCGGTGAACGGCTGGGCCTGCAGGGTTGGGTCGGCGGACGGCTGATCGTCTCGGCGACGGTCTGTGCCTTACGCGCCTCGCCCCGGCCGAAGCCTTTGGCTGCCAGCGCTGCGGCGAGCGCCTAATTGCGTTGGAGATTGATCAGCAGTTCCGCCAGTTGTTGTTGCCGTTCGGCCTGTTCCAAGCGTGCGCCGGGGTTCAGCGAAGACCACTGTGGATGCGCGCGACAACGCTGCAGCGCATCCGGCAGCTTGCCTTCTCGCCAGGTATTGTCGTCCGGTGCGTCGAGGCGGATTGCTTCCATCGCCGCATGGCCGCGTGAGGCAAGGGCGGCGAGCAGTTGGCGTTGGCGTAGGGCTAGCAGGCGCAGCACGGCATCGTCCACGGTCAGTTCGCGTTCGCCCTTGAGCTTCCCAAGCAGGCGATTACCGTAGTGCCGGGCCGTTTGTGCGCCGCCGCCGGCAATAGCGCCGAGCAGCGCGGCGGCGCCCAGGGTGATGCCGCCGACCATCAGGTCGACACCCGCTCCGGCGGCGGCACCCGCAGCCATGCCGCCGCCGATCTTCACGCCCAGCTGCTTCAGCGTCTCGGGGTTGAACAGATCGTCACCCCAGCGGCCGTTGAGCAGCGGCAGGTCGGCGGCGGCAGCATCCTCCAGGCGAAAGCCGAAGAGGCGCAGCAAGGCCTCCACACAACGCTGCTCGCGGGCTCGTACAGCGTCATGCAGTTCGCGAATGGCGCTGCGTTCCAGTTTGGGTTGCCCAGCCACGCTGCGTCGGCACGCTGCGACGTCCACCAGCAGCTCGGCGATCAGGCGGTAGCCTTCGCTCAACCGTGCAGCGGCCTGGGCTTCATGATCGTCGATCAGGCGTTGCAGCTTTGCCCGGGACTGTTCCAGCAGCAGTGCCAGGCTTTCATAGAGGCGGCGTTCGCCATCAATGGGCGGCGCCACACTGTCGAAGCGCACCAAGGCATGCAATCCCAGTCGCGCCAGCGCTTCGCGCCACTGCGCTTCACCATGGCCGGGCTGGGCGACGAAGTTGAGCACCGGCAGCAGCGGCTTGCCGCAGCCGGCTAGTACCGCCAATTCGTCCTTGTACTTGGCCAGCACCGGCTCGCGGGCGTCGATTACGTAAAGCCCGGCGTCGCTGGCCAGCAGCTGGCGTAGCACCTTGGCTTCCTGCTCGAACCGCTGGCGCGCTTCGCTGCTTTCCAGAAAACGTGCCGTTCGGGCCGGACCGTCGAGGCGCTCACCGGGACGCTCCATGCGTTCCAGATGGTCGAGCAAGGCAATGGCATCTTCCAGGCCAGGCGTGTCGTATAGCTCTAGCAGCGGCTCGCCATCGACCGATAGCCGTGCCCCCTCGACGTGCCGGGTGGTGCTCGGACGATGGGATACCTCACCGAAGCTGGCGTCGCGGGTGAGGGTGCGCAGCAGCGATGTTTTGCCGACGTTGGTGTGGCCGACGACGGCGAGTTTCAACGGTTTGCTCATGTGGAATCTCCGCCGGGCTTCGCCAACGGTGGAATGACTGGACGATCAATCATGGCCGCTCTCCAGCCAGCTCATGGGGGCGCTGCTGGAATGGGCCAGGCCGAGGCCGTCCAGCGCTTGATGCCAATCCTGCAGGCGCCGACTGTCCAGCGCCTGGCCGGCGGGTGCTTGCAGCAGCCAGACCCGGGTGCTGGCTGCGCAGCGGCTCAGTTCGCCGATCAGTGCGAGCGTGCCGCGGTCTGGCGAGCGGCGCGGATCGCAGGCGATTGCCAGGCGCTGCGGCGGGAAGCGCGTGAGTTGGTCCAACAACCGACGGCGCTGTTCGCGATCATCCAGCACGCCGGCGTCGGCCACCGATTTGGGTAGCCTGGGTGGCCAAGGGCGGTTTGGTTCCAGCTCGATGGCCACCAGCACAGCGCCCTCGCTCCCGTTCAGTTGCGCGCCAGCGCTGGGTGCATGCAGCCGCTGCGGTGCCGCGTCACTGATTCCGAGGCGCTCGCTGGGCGGTTGCAGGCGCTCGCGAAGAAGGCGGTAGGCCGGCAAGTCCAGATCCAGGCGCAGCGAGGAGCGGCCGCAGCGCCAGCGCCACAGGCAGAACACCATCAGCAGCAGCCTTGGCAGCAGGCCATAGATCAGCACCACACCGACCAGCCAACCGGCCCAGCTCTGCCGGGCGCTGTCGAAATCATTGGTGAGGGTTCCGCTGGCGCGAATCTGCTCGATATCCGGCGTGCCGAAACCGAACAGCGAAGGCAGCGCGCCAAGGGCTTGGGTCAAACCGACGAAGGTGCCTTCGCCTAGGATGGTGGTTTCCCAGACGAAGCCGTAACGCCTTGTGGCCAGCAGTGCCAGCAACGTCAGCAAGGCGCTGCACATCATCAGCAGCCATAACCCATGCACGCCCAGGCCCAGCAGCCAGCGCCCGAGACGCCGTTGGTCCAATACCGCCAGGAGCGCCGGAGCCAACTGCACGGCACGGGCATCGCGCGCAAGCTTCTCGCTCAGCCAGAGCCATAGCCGCCCCAGAGCGCCGCCGCTGTCGCCGACCAGAACAAATCCCAGCAGCCAGCCAAGCAGCGTTAGCAGATTCAATCCCAGCAAGCTGCCCAGCGCCCAGAACACATTGACTGGCCGCGCACCGTCACCCAGCGCCGTCCAGGCAAGGCCGGCGCCGGTGAACACGGCAAGCAGTGCCAGCGCCAAACCCGCCAACCGGGCGCCTTGCCGCCAGTGTTGCAGGCCAATGAGCAAGCCGTCTCGGCGGGCCAACCACAGCGCGCGATATTCGATCAGCTCCGGCAACTCGCCGCCTTGGGCGCGGGCCTGGCGATTGGCTTCGTCGTCCTCCAGCGGCCCGGCATGTTCTTCACGCAGGCGTACGGCTTCGGTCAGCCAGAAGCGGTCGAGGGTGCTCAGGGTCGGGTTAGGGGTAGCGGTCACGCGCTATCTCGGAGGCGTTGGGGTGCCTTTGAGGATAACCCCAGTTGCGCCCCTGCGGAAAAGCCGATTGGTGTCGCTCGACCTCAATCGGCTTCCCGCAGGCGCAAGGCGATATCCGGCTGGTCGATGAACACGCCGTCAATACCCGCCTCCAAATAGGCACGTATTTCCGCTTCGATGTTGCCGCGTGTCGCTGGCGTGACGCCGTTACGCAGGTTGCTCGGCAAAAAGGAGTTTTCGGCGCGGAAGGTATAGGGATGCACCTTTAGCCCTGCCGCATGGGCGTTCGGCACGAAATCGGTGGGCTGGCCGAGCTTGCCTGTGGCATCGCGTGGGATGACGTAGAACTTCTCGGGGCCGACCCCAGCGGCATACTGCGCAACGGCCTTCAAGCCCGCCGGCGTAGCCATTTGCGCATAGCTGAGGCCGCTGTCGCGCAGCTGCTGGTCGTACGGCTGGCCTCGGCCGAGCAGCTGCACCAGGCGCAGCTGGGTGAGTCGGCCGAGGGTTTTCAGGTTTTCCACTTCGAACGACTGGATGTACACCGGCGCGTTGCGGTCGGCATAGCCGTTGCGATGGAGAGTGCGTACCAGTGGCTGTTCCATTGCAAGGTTCAGTTGCTGGAAGTGTGTTGGGTGCTTGGTCTCGATATACAGACCGATCCGCCGCTGTTCGCTTTGCTGGAGGTTTGTCACCAAGTCGAGGATTTGCTGCAGTGTCGGGATTTCCAGGCTGCCATTGAGACGGGCGTTGCCGGGGCGAATATCCGGGATGCGCTCGATGGCGCGCAGGGTTTTCAGCTCCGCGAGGGTGAAGTCTTCGCTGAACCAGCCGGTGAGTGCGCCGCCATCGACCACCTGGGTGCGCTTGCGATCGGCGAACTGGGGGTGCTGCGCTACATTGGTCGTCAGGCTGAGTTCGTTATCGTGACGGGCGACCAGCTCGCCGTCGCGGGTCATCACCAGGTCGGCTTCGATGTAGTCAGCGCCCTGCAGGACCGCCAGGGCATAGGCGGCAAGGGTGTGCTCCGGCAGGTAGCCACTGGCGCCGCGGTGGGCGATGATCAGTGGCTTGGGCTCGTCGCCGAGCAGCTGCACTTCATGGGGAACGACAGAAGGCGCAGCAAACGCTGCCATCGGCAGCAATAGCCCCCATCCTGTCAGCCAGTGGCGCAGCGTGGCGCGGGTAGGGCGGGCCATAGGCAATCTCCTTGGAAGTTGGCGCAGGCATCAGCCTAGCGGACGAGGATGACACCCATTTGACGCGCTTGTGGGCCGACAGGAGGTTCGCCGATGCTGACGTATACGCGACGCCGCTGTATTCTCGCCGCCATGAATCAGACCGCTTTCCCCCTTGCCATGATCGCCGCCCTTGCGCAGAACCGCGTCATCGGCCTCGATAATAAAATGCCCTGGCACCTGCCAGCCGACCTCAAGCACTTCAAGGCCATGACTCTAGGCAAACCCATCGTCATGGGCCGCAAGACCTGGGAATCCCTGGGCCGTCCGCTTCCTGGTCGATTGAATCTGGTAGTCAGCCGTCAGCCCGATCTGCGCCTGGAAGGTGCAGAAGCCTTCGGTAGTCTCGACGCCGCGCTGGTACGAGCCGAGCAGTGGGCCTGTGAACAGGGTGCAAGCGAGATCATGCTTATCGGTGGCGCTCAGCTCTACCAGCAGGCGCTGCCGCTGGCGCAACGGCTTTATCTCACGCGAATTGCAGCCAATCCTGAAGGTGATGCGTTCTTCCCCGTTTTCGACGAAGCCCAGTGGCAGCGTAGCGATTGCCAGGCGCATCCGGCCGAAGGCGAGGCGCCTGCGTATAGTTTCGAGACCTGGCAACGGCGCTGAGCGGCGGTGCAACCTGGATGGACGCCACTCGCGTAAAGCGCCAGGTTTGTGCTCTATTTTCCGCGTCGCCCGTGACATTCACCGGTGCAGGACGCCGATCTGGAGCAACTGCCGCGCCGAGCGCTATGGCTTTCAGCTATCGGGGCGTTACTCGCCGCGAATGTAGCGTTCCAGCTGCTGGATCAGGTCAGCCTGTTCGGCGATCGCTTCCTTGACCAGGTCACCGATGGACAACAGGCCCACCAAACGGCCTTCGTCGACTACCGGCAAGTGGCGCAGGTGGCGGTCGGTCATCAGCGACATGCATGCCTGGATGCTTTGCTGAGGTTCCGTGGTTATCACCGGCGAGCTCATGATCGCGCTGATTGGCGTGCCTATCGAGGAGCGGCCCTGCAGCACCACCTTTCGTGCATAGTCGCGCTCGCTGACGATGCCCACCAGCTCCCCGTTGTCGACCACGGGCATGGCGCCCACGTTGTGCTCGGCCATCGCTTGTAGCAACTCGAGCACGGTGGCGTGAGACGCGATGGTATGCACGTTCTGTTGCTGCTTGTCCCTGAGCAGTTGCGCTACGGTCTTCATCCGAATCCTCCCGGTTGGTACAGGTTACGAGTGCCGTCTCGAGTGGCGGCTAGCATTACGGAGAATGGCGCATCGGGCAATGGTCCGAACGTCACGGCGTGCAATGGACTCATGACCACGCAGCGGACTGCCATGGCACGTCTGGGTGCTTCAACCAAGCATGACCAGCTCCGCGCGCGCCTGGCCACTGTCGATATCAAGCAGCGCCAGACTGATCGGCAGTTTGAAACGCCGAGGTCCGGCACTGCCCGGGTTGAGGTAGAGCACTTTATCGTCGCGCCGCTGGATCGCCGGCTTGTGCGAGTGACCGCTGATCACAACGCCGATGCCACGGGCCGCGGGGTCGAAGTTCAGTCTTTTCAGATCATGCAAAACGTAGATCCGAACGCCGTTATGGTCCAGCTCCAAATACTCGGGTAGCCCTTGTGCCCAGTCGCCGTTATCGATGTTTCCGCGAATCGCATCCAGCGACGCAATCGCTCGCAGCGCCGCCAGTACGGAGGGCTTGCCGATATCTCCCGCATGGATGATTCGCTGACAGCCTTCCAGCGACGCCAGCGCCTCGGGCCGTAGCAAGCCGTGGGTATCGGATATGACGCCAATGCGCATGGGAACTCCTCGGGTTGGCGGAGGGATGATGTCGCCATCATATCCTTCTGAGCAGGGGCGATTCGGTGGGAACGGATCACCCCCCACTGCCCGAACTCAGGCGTAGCGGCGCTTGACAGCCAGCGCCTGGGCATCAGTGCCAGCCGCGAAGTGCAGCTGGCTCGAGGCGTCGTTGGCTGCCTGCCAGACGCTCTCGGCCACATCGGCTGCCGTGATTGTCGCGGTGATCTGGGCGAGGCCAGCGAACACGCGTTGGGCAAAGGCTTCATAAGCGGCGGGAATCAGTCCCTGCATGCGTTGCTGACCATTGGCAGTGAAGCGGGTCGAGGGACCGTAACCCGGCTCTACCAGCTTGGCCCGTACGTCAAAGGACTTTAGTTCGTGCTCCAGAGAGGCTGTGAAGCCTTCGATGGCCGTTTTGCTGGCCGTGTAGGCGGCAACCAGAGGGAAGGAGGTGAGCGTGGCGCTTGAGAGGTTTTCATCGTTGGGAAACAGCTCCACCCTTGGTGTGCGCATCGTGGCGATGTCATCAGTGGCAAAGGAAGCTGGGCTGTGCGCTATTCCGAGGACGGCCAGCCCGGTTTCTGCATCGTGTTGAAAGGAAGCTGCTTGTTGGCGGTCGATGGCCACGAGCCGATTACCATCAATGTACTCACGATCTACGCACAATTGTTTGGGCTTACAAGGGAAGGGTAAGGAAGTGCAGACAACAAAAAACCCGCACTGGGCGGGCTTCTTGTGGGCTTTCGGGTGGTTTTGGCACCACCTGAAGTGAATAGATGGTGCCAGGGACGGAATCGAACCAGCTGCTACAGGCAGCGATATTGCTCGCTTTATATGGTTCGCTGATTTGCTAATGCCCCTAAAAATGCCCCTAAAACAAAAAGTACTTCCTGGGAATGGCCCGATTCTCCTATTTGTTAATAGACAGCGGCGTTTTGCCACTAGAGAATCGTTTCCTGGACCGATTTATCCAACGCCTTGTCAGGGAGTGACAAATGCTTAATCGACCCGCTGTCTACATCTCGGCAATTATTTGTCTTGTTCTTGCAGGCTGTGCCCGCAGCCCAGGCGTAATCAAAGTCGCCGAGGACACATATACACAATCGATGGTGGGCAACTTCTTCACGTTTTCAGGCGCATCAGTAGCACAGCGGCTAGAGCAGGAAAATGCTGAATTCTGCGCCAAGATGGGCAAGCGCTACGTTTTGATTGATAGTAAATACCAGCATTCAGGGCCTGCAACATACGCATCAGCTACCACTAGCTTCCGCTGCGAATAACTAGCCGGTCCTTCCGGCTGGCCTTGCGTGCGCGTACTGGTCACTTAATTGGCATTCATGGGGTGTTTCCGCGAACGGGGTCGTGCCTGGAAAGTGCGCGATTCCGTGCGTACCGGCTTGCGCGCCAAGTCTGCGAACCAATAGC
>Ga0233378_1000246_pt1 | contig 13444 bp, 1 predicted proteins | sample ElkDunMinimDraft_7_FD_180690 | JGI IMG/M metagenome (GOLD analysis project Ga0233378, IMG submission 180690) | Fecal eukaryotic communites from dung pellets of Tule Elk in California, USA - Elk Dung E4 | ecosystem: Host-associated > Mammals > Digestive system > Large intestine > Fecal | place... | reverse complement strand
GGAATTACAAATGAAATTTCTTCTGGAACTCAATATGATGAGCTTGCAGAGTTACAGTCATCATATAACAATCTGTCTGTGAAGTTTGATAGTATTAAATCAACTTATTATGCAGGCGGTGCCGATGATGTTAAAGTTTATAATGATGCAAAATTAGAGTTGACACGGGCCGATTCGGCTATTCAAAATGTTCAAAGTGCTCTTGATGCAGGTAAACCATCAAATGAAGTTGACAGTAGGATTGAATTTGCAAAAGAGAAATTGGATACTGCTAATAAAGCATATAACAGTCTTTAAATTATTTTCTTTTTTTACTATTTTTTTACTATTTCTGTTATTTTAATGAAAAAAGAAAAGCTAAATAATAATATCTAGCTTTTGTCCATAACGTATTCTATTGTATTAAATCCAAGAACCTCTGCATATTTTAGAAGGTCTTCCGGGAAATTGTGTTTTAGATTTTCGAGATTTTCCTTTTCTCCATCGTATTTGATGTCAAGATGGATGTTGTCGTCATAATCTATGACTAACGCTTCAACATAGGTGCCCTGAGGATTTGTGTCAAAAATAACATCAAAAATCTTGCCTGTATTGTTGCAGAATTCATCATTGGCATTTATGTTTTTCAAATGATTTAAGCAATTTTCCCTTTCTTTTAAGTCATTGTCTGTCAAGACAAAGTTTTTGGTTTTGTGAACAAGATCTTTTTCAATGAAGAATAGTCCGTTGTATTTGGGTTCTCTTCTTTGGATTGCCTTAACGATAATCACAATTACTCCCATACTAATCATTGCGCCCACGCCGAATCCTAACCATATTCCGTTGGTTCCAATTAGATTATACAATACTAATATTGAAGCTAATGGAAGTAGGAGAGTGTAGAGAACTGAAATCGCTCCTGAAAGTATTGGCCTTTCGATGGCTTCGTAATAGAACACTAGCATGTTTGGAAGAACTGACATGATGAAGAATAATGAGTAAAGTTTGAGTGCATTAATCACAAAGTCCGCAATGTCTGTTCTGTTGAAGTTGTAAAGTGCTAGGAATCCTTGAGGCCATATCCAGAGTATTACCATCAATATTATTGCACATGCTACTGTGATTATTAGGGAATTCTTTATTAGGTGATTGAGATTCACGTAATCATGCTTTGTATAGTATATTGGAACGATGGATGTCAGTGTTTCTGAAACTCCAATGTCTACAATGCTTGCAATCACTAATGCATCCATACACACCATGTATGTGGTCAGTCCGGTATCTCCCAAGGTTGAAACCAGGAAAATATTCATGATATAAACAAACACCACATCAAAAAAGCCGACACTTGCACCAGGGAATCCTATTTTAATCATTTCCCATGTGCTTTTAAGGAAAGTTTTGATTTCAAGTGCCTTTCTAACGAACCTAAATGTTCTTTTAGGGTTGAGAACATATATTATACAGATAAGAAGTCCTATGCTGTATCCTATAAGTGAAGCGAGTGAAGCGGAAGACATACCCATTCCGGATGATAGGAAATAATAATCCAATGCGATATTAATTACATTTGCGATTATTATCACAGCTGATGCAAAGTTTGCCTGTCCGTCCACACGAATGTACTGGGTAAGTATTGCAACTAATGTTGATACGATAAAACATCCGTATAGGTATGTGGAATATTGGATTACAAGAGGTTTTGTAATTGATGTTGAACCTAAAAGGGTTGCTAATTCGCTATTAAACATTAAGCAAAATATTGCAAATACTGTTGTGATGATAAGGGACACAGCTATTGAGGTTGTAAAGAAGATGTTGCTCTCCTCGACTTTAAATTCAGCTTTTTTATTTAAAGCAATAATTTGACCTCCAAGTCCAAATAACCATTCCAAAACTGTTGCCAGCAATATCATAGGTTCTAAAAGGTCAATTGCAGCAACCGCATTTTTACCAATAAATGATCCTACAAAAAATGTGTCGACAACTGAACTTATGTTCAATGCCATTACTATAAGCAATGTAGGCAATAACAATTCCTTAAATTTACTATCTGCAATTTTAAAATTCATTTTACTTCACCTTTTTTTAATCAAAGAAATGTACCTCATTTAGATGTTTAATAAATCTTTCAAGATAATCTTCATCACATTCAGGCCATTCAAATCCTTGTGAATCAAGAATTTCCAGGGTTTGATCAATATTGACAATTTCCCCATAATCACTTTCCATATCTTCTTCGTCAAAGTCAAAATCGCTAATGCTTAAATCTGCAGTAATGAGTCCCTGAATATTTTCGTCCATGTTCTGCTCATAAATTTCTCTGAACTCTTCAGGAGACACCTCATCAATAGTAAATCCAAATGAATTCAAGGTATCAAATATGTCACGATTTGGTATTAGCTTGTCGCTTACTGCATGGAATATAATTGATTCTTTAGGTGTTTTTGCAAGGGCAAGAGTTGCCTTTGCAACATAGTCTATTGGACTTAATTCAACAGGATTCTCGGACATTGCAGGTATTGTCGCCTTCAAGTTTTTGATTGCTTTGATGTTGTTTAGGAAAGCATTTGTATCAAAGTTTTTCTGGAATATTCCGTCACTGTAACGACCCATAAGGTTTCCAACCCTTATTATTTTCACGTTAAGGCCAGACAATGCCTTTTCAAGAACCATTCTTTCTGCCAAGAACTTACTGTTAAGGTACTTGTTGGACAAGTCTTGTCCCCAGTATAGTGTTCTTTCATCACAATGGATATTTTCAAGGTCTGTGTCTTCTGTAAATTCATCTAAAACACTGGTGGTTGAAATTTGGACATAGTTTATGTCGTTTGCTTCAGCAAATTCAAGTCCGTTAACCACTCCATCAACATTAACTCTGAATATGTAATCGTCGTGAGTGTAGTGTTTAACTATAGCTGCACAGTTGATTATTGTGTCAATCGGTTGATTTTCTAGCTTTTTGAAGTCATCCAAACTGGTAATGTCTCCTTCGCTTAGAATTATTCTTGTTCCAATAAGGTCGCTAAAGTCTTCATTGAAGTAATAATCCATTAAATCAATTAAACGTTCTTCACAACTGCCGAATTGACCTTTTCTCATCATACAGTAAATGATTCCCTCTTCATTTTTAATGTATTCATATAATACATGAATACCCATGAAACCGGTAACTCCAGTCAATAGAACATTGCCCAATTCTAGGTTTTTACCGTTAGCATAACTTTCAAAGGTATTTTCCTCAAGAAGCTTGTTGATTCTTGTGTAGTCATAGTTTTCAATGATGTCAACATCCAAGTCATCAGATATTCCATCTCCGGATAGGAAACTGGCTAATGCTCTTGGGGTCTGGTTTCTGAAGATATCATCATATTTCACATTATAATCCTGCTTGAGCAGTTCAATGATGAGTTTGGATGCAATAAGTGATGTTCCACCAATTTCAAAGAAGTTGTCCTCTGCACCAATGATTTCAATATCTAAAATGGATGAGTATATTGCACAAATTGTTTGTTCCAGCTTGTTTTTAGGAGCAACATAATTCAATTCCAATTTAGGTTCAGGCAATGCTTTAACATCGGTTTTTCCATTAGGAGTTTGAGGCATTTCTTCAATTTGCATGAAGACTGTTGGAACCATATATTGGGTGAGCCTTTCTCCCAGATATGCCTTAAGCTCATCTTTATTGATTTCCTCATCTGCTGTGAAGTATGCACATAGGTGTTCGTTGTTTCTGATTTCCTTTATCACAACAATGTTTTGTTTTATATTAGGGAAATTGGAAATGTTGGTTTCGATTTCTCCGATTTCTATTCTTAGTCCTCTGAGTTTGATTTGGTTGTCGATTCTTCCTTTTATATCAATGTCTCCGTCAGGAAGTGCTATTGCGTAGTCTCCGCTTCTGTAGTATGGGATGTCATCTATGGTTAGGTATACTTCTTCGGTTTTGTCTGGCATGTTGTAGTATCCTTTTCCAACTCCGGTTCCTCCGATGTATAGTTCTCCCATTACTCCTTGTGGTAGGAGTTTGCCGTCGATGTCTCTCACATCGGTCACGTAGTTTCTTAGTGCTTTTCCGATTGTGATGTTTTCTGGTTCGGTTATTTCCTTGTAGTTGGAAGCTATTGTGATTTCTGTTGGTCCGTAACTGTTGTAGACTTTTGCATCACAATATTTCTTGACTTCATTGAATGCTTTGGCTGAGAATTGCTCTCCTCCCATTACAATACATTTTGCACATTCAATTGCTTCACAGAACTCTTCAATCTCTAAGTAAGATAGTAATCTTGACGGTGTGAATTCCATCACTTCAGGTTTTTCACGTTTGATTAATCTGATTAGCTCAACAATGCTTTTTATTTCATCATCATTAGCGAAGATGATTTTAATGCCGTTAGTGATTCCTGTCAGAATGTCTTCCAGGGAGGTATCGAATGCAATTGTTGCAATGCTTAATAGGTTGTTGTATTCGCATTTTGGATTTGCTTCTGTCTGGTTACATGCATTTTCATGACTGATCATTACACCTTTAGGATTTCCTGTTGAACCTGATGTGTAAATCATGTAAGCCAAATCATCAGGTGTAAGTTCAATACTTGGGGTTTCAACATTTTCCTCTTCAAGCAATTCATTAATTGATAGTGAATTTAGTGCAAGGCCATCTACATTGATTATGTAATCTGCTTGACTGTTTTCATATATGTATTCAATCCTTTCTTTAGGGAACTTTAAATCGAGTGGTATGAATGCACAACCTGCTTTTAATACACCGATTATTGAAGCAATCAGGTCACTGGTACGAGGAAGCATTATCAAAATATTGCTTCTCGGCTTAACACCCTTATTGATTAATGCATTGGCAATGCGATTTGCCTTATTGTTAAGTTCATTATAGGTTAATGAATCATCACTTGCAACAAGTGCGATTTCATCCGCTTTTTCAGCCACTTGTGCTTCGAAACGCTTATGCAAGAATGGATTGACAACTTCCTCAAATTCAGGTGGCAGGAAGTTAGGTGCAAGTTCAATTTCATTAATTCTTAATTTGTCCATGTCATTAACGAAGAATTGAACTAATGTGTATTTAATTGCCTCTAGGAACTTTTTAACATAATCTTCGGTATATATTTGGTCATTATATTCGATAACAATTCCAATTCTTTCTCCGTCATCATAGATGTCTAAATTGATCTTATAATCTGTTGCAACAGTGCCGTCAAGCTCTTCCATTGTATATGTGTTTCCATCCAATTCAAGATTGTCTGCCTCAAATGCTCCGTGGTATGCATAGAAGAATTCAGGTTTCAATTGATACTCCTCTGAGAGCTTGGTGTACGGGTAATTGCTGTGTACTAAAGATTCTTTCCAAGTCTTGTCAACCACTTTAATGAAGTCTTCAATTAGCATTTCCCTATTTTCGCTGTCAACCATGATTGGAATTGTTTTAACCAACATTCCTTGGGTGTTGTAGTAATTGGAATTGGATCTTCCATTGAAAATGGTTGTTATCAATGCCTTGTCTGAGAATGTGAATTTATTCAGTGCCAATATTGTTGCACTCATGAATAATACGTTAGGACTTATGGAATGGTCTTGACAGAAGTATCTAACAAAGTTGGAATCGATTGAATCTCCAATGAGTTTTATAGTGGCTTCTTCAGGATTTCCATTTAAGTTCGGTGTTAAAACGGTTGATTCAAATCCTTGAGCAAATTTATTTTTATAGTACTCTTTTGAAACCTCATTTTCACTAAGTTCCTCTTCAATTAGGCTGTATGCAAATCCGTCCACGATTTCCTCATTGATTTCCTTGCCGTTGTACATGCTGATAATATCATCGAAAAGAAGGTCTATTGAAACACCATCTGTGATGATATGGTGGATGTCAAGGAACAGCACTGTTTCGGACAGGGTCTTATAGATTTTAAATCTGAATAGCTGGTTGTCATCTAATGGAATGTAACTGACATCATTTTCAATCATCTCTTCATTGGTGATTGATTCAACTTCCACAATTTCAATTTCATCCATTTCTATATCATCACATCTTTTTTGTCTTAATTCTCCTTCAGGAGTGGTGACAATTCTTGTTTTGAGATATGGATGTGATTCAATAGTATCAATTATTGCCTGTTTAAGTTTGAATGCGTCAACATCGCTGCTGAAGTGTATGGCAGAAGGCATCGTATATTTGATTTCTTCTGTCTGCATGCATTCGTAGTAGATACCTAACTGATTGGATGTTAATGGGAATAGCTCCATTGTTTTTGAAGTCTCAATAATTTCTTTAATATCGATTTGTGCATCAATATTATTGTCGATTTTATCTGAAAGACTTTGGATTGTAGGATTGTTGAACAAATCGGTTATTTCAATGTTCACATCAGTTTCATTATAAATCATTGAATTTAATTTCATCAATGTCAATGATGTGAACCCTAATGTGTATAAATCATCAGTGATACCAAATTCTTCGACACTTGAGAGGGATGAAACGAGTTTGTACAGTTTTTTCTCGGTTTCAGTTTCAGGTTTGACCAAATCAAGTGCCAATGAAGGCTCTGGCAATGCTTTCACATCTGTTTTTCCATTAGGTGTTTGAGGGATTTCATCAAGCTGCATGAATACTGTCGGAACCATATACTTGGTTAACTTACCTTGCAGGTAGCGTTTCAATAGTTTGGTGTCAATATCCTCTTCCGCAGTAAAGTAAGCGCATAAGTGGTCAGTGTTATTCATTTCTTTAATTACAACTACTACATGCTTGATGTTAGGGAATCTGGAGATGTTGGATTCGATTTCTCCAATTTCTATTCTTAGTCCTCTGAGTTTGATTTGGTTGTCGATTCTTCCTTTTATGTCAATGTCTCCGTCAGGAAGTTCTATTGCATAATCTCCGCTTCTGTAGTATGGGATGTCATCAATAGTCAAGTATACCTCTTCGGTTTTTTCCGGCATGTTGTAGTATCCTTTTCCAACTCCGGTTCCTCCGATGTATAGTTCTCCCATTACGCCTTGTGGTAGGAGTTTGCCGTCGATGTCTCTCACATCTGTCACGTAGTTTCTTAGTGCTTTTCCGATTGTGATGTTTTCTGGATCGGTTATTTCCTTGTAGTTGGAAGCTATTGTTGCTTCTGTCGGTCCGTAACTGTTGTAGACTTTTGCATCACAATATTCTTTAACTCCATTGAATGCTTTGGCTGAGAATTGCTCTCCTCCCATTACAATACATTTTGCACATTCAATTGCTTCACAGAATTCTTCTACTTCTAAGTAGGATAGTAATCTTGATGGTGTGAATTCCATCACTTCAGGTTCATATTCTTTAATCAATCTGATTAAATCGACAATGTTTTTGATTTCGGAATCATTAGCAAAGATTATTTTTATTCCATTTGTTATACCGGTTAGGATATCCTCCAGGGAGGTATCGAATGCAATTGTTGCAATACTTAACAGGTTATTGTATTCACATTTAGGGTTTCCTTCTGTTTCGTTACATGCATTTTCATGACTGATCATTACTCCCTTAGGATTTCCTGTTGAACCTGATGTGTAAATCATGTATGCCAAATCATCAGGTGTTATTTCAACATTTGGATTTTCGACATTTTCAGTTTTAACCAATTCTCCAATATCCAATGACTTATCATAGGTTTCACCGGCTATGATGTAATCGGCCTGGCTGTTTTCGTAGATGTATTCAATACGCTCTTTAGGATATTCCATATCAATCGGGATGAATGCACAACCTGTCTTTAAAACACCAATTATTGATGCAATAAGCTCGCCGGTTCTTGGAAGCATAATTAAAACATTATGCCTTGGTTCGACGCCACGTTCAATCAATCCATTTGCAACCTTATTACTTAATTCGTTCAATTCCCTATAAGTGTAGGCTTTTCCATCGGACACTAAGGCAATTTCATCAGGTTTTAATTCGGCCTGAGTCTCAAAACGTTTGTGTATAAATGGATTTTCAAGTGGAATGAATGTTGGTGCTTCCTTGCCGGTTTCAAGTTCAACATCACAGATTCTCAATGTTCGGATATCTTTATTCACAAATTGGTCTAAGACATTTTCGATTGAATCCATGAATTTTTTAATATAACCTTCAGAGTATAATTGATCGTTGTAGGCTATGACAATGCCAATTTCCGAATCTTGTTTCAATACTGTAATATCTATTTTATAATCTGTAGCTACTGATGCATCTGCTAATTCATGGCTTTCATATTCCTTACCGTTAATAACAATATTTTCAGAGAATGAACCTTCGTTATATGCATAGAATATTTCAGGTTTCAATTGGTATTCATCAGCAATCTGAGTGTATGGGTATATGCTATTGTTTATTGAATCAATCCATGTTTTATCTACAGATTTAAGGAACTTATCAATAGTTTGTTCTCTGTTTTCATTTTTAATGATTAATGGGAGTGTTTTTACCAGGAATCCTTGTGTATTGAAATAATTTGGATTTGTTCTTCCATTGAATATTGTGGTTATTAATGTCTCATCGCTGTATGTGAATTTATTCAGGCTCAATATGAGTGCGGACATGAACAGTGAGTTGTGGCCTATTGAATTTTCAAGACAGAATTCATTAATTTGACCTAAATCTAATTTTGAATATACGGATTTAATTAATCCCTCTTCAGGATTTCCATTAAGATCAGGTGTCAATTCAGTTGAATCGATTTCCTGGGACAGTTTGTCACCAAAGAATTTTTTAGCTGATTCGTATCTTTCGTTGTTTTGCAAATCATTTTCAATAAGACTGAAAGTATATCCGTCAACAATTTCTGTTTCAATCTCTTTGCCCTCATAGACTTTTCCTATATCTTCAAATAGGAGGTCCTGTGATACTCCATCTGTAATTAGATGGTGGAAATCGCTGAACAATATGATTTCGTCAGGAGTTTCATACATCTTAAATCTGAATAGCTGTTCGTTATCCAGTGAAAACGCTTTCACGTCATTTCTGATGATTTCCTCATCGGTTATTGAGTCTACCTTGACGATTTCGATTTCATCTATTTCGGCATCGTCGTTTCTGTACTGTTTTATGCTTCCATCATCTGAACGAACGATTCTTGTTTTAAGATATGGGTGAGTTTCTATGACTTTAATGATTGATTCTTTTAATTTTTCAGCATCCATTTCTCTGTCAAATTTGGCAACTGAAGGCATTGTATATTTTACTTCGCCAGGACTTTGTGCACATTCGTAGTATACTCCTAATTGGTTTTCAGTCAATGGGAAGTATTCTAAGCTATTGGACATTTCAATAAATTCATTTAATCTTGAGGTTGTCTTTTCACTGCTTAAAATCTCATCAGCTAATTTTTTAATTGTAGGACTATTGAATAATACTGATATGTCAAGGTTAACATTCATTTCTCTGTAAATCAATGTGTTTAACTTCATCAATGTCAAGGAGGTATATCCTATTACATATAACTCATCAGTGGTACCGAATTGGTCGGTTCCAATCAGCTCGGATGCAATTTCAAATAATTTCTGTTCGGTTTCGTTTTCAGGTTTTATGTTTTCCAGGTCTAGTTTTGGTTCCGGTAATGCTTTGATGTCTGTTTTTCCGTTTGGTGTTTGAGGCATCTCTTCCAGTTGCATGTATACAGTAGGAACCATGTATTTTGTCAATTTGTCTTTAAGGAACTCTTTTAATTCACCTGCACTGACCTCTTCTTCTGCGGTGTAGTATGCGCATAAGTGGTCGTTGTTGTTGATTTCTTTGATTACGACGACTGTTTGTTTTATTGATGGGTATTTGTTGATGTTGGTTTCGATTTCTCCGATTTCTATTCTTAGTCCTCTGAGTTTGATTTGGTTGTCTATTCTTCCGTGGATTTCTATTTCTCCGTCGGGTCTTGATATTGCGTAGTCTCCGCTTCTGTAGTATGGGATGTCGTCGATTTCAAGGAACACTTCCTCTGTTTTGTCAGGCATGTTGTAGTATCCTTTTCCTACGCTGGTTCCTCCGATGTAGAGTTCTCCCATTATTCCGTGTGGTAGTAGTTTGCCGTCTATATCACGAACATCTGTTATGTAGTTTTCTAGAGGGTATCCGACTGTTATGTCGTTGATGTCTGTGATTTCTTTGTTGTTTGATGTGATTGTGGTTTCTGTTGGTCCGTAACTGTTGTATACGATTGCATCGGAGTATTCTCTGAAGTTCTCAAATACTTTGGTTGAGAATTGTTCTCCTCCGAGGAATACGCATTTCAGGCATTTTATTGCTTCGCAGAATTCCGGCACTTCAAGGTATGATGCAAGTCTTGAAGGGGTGATTTCGGATACTTCCGGTTTTTCATTGCCTATTAACTCTATAAGTTCTGGGATGTTTTTGATTTGTGTGTCGCTTGCGAGTATGAGTTTTACTCCGTTTGTGAGTGAGGTTAGTATGTCGTCTACGGATACGTCGAATGATATTGTTGCAAGACAGAGTAAGCTTTCGTATTGTGATTTTGGGTTTTGGACTTGGTTGCAGATGTTTTCGTGTGATATCATTACTCCTTTTGGATTTCCTGTTGAACCTGATGTGTAAATCATATATGCCAAGTCATCAGGAGTGATTTTAACATCTGGATTTGAAATATCGTTTTCTTTGAGCAATTCTTTAACATTTAATGAATTGTTGCTGTCCTCATCGGATATAATGTAGTCTGCTTGGCTGTTTTCGTAGATGTAGTCGATTCTGTCTTGTGGGTATTCCAAGTCTATTGGGATGTATGCGCATCCTGCTTTGAGTATACCTAATATTGATGCTATCAGGTCGCTATTTCTGTGAAGCATTACCAGTACATTGTTTTTAGGTTTCACTCCTTTTTTGATTAATGCGTTTGCAATTTTATTTGCTTTTTTGTTTAGCTCATCTGCAGTCAATATTGCATCTGTTGCAACAAGTGCAATGTTTTCTGGGTTTGTTTCAGCTTGCTTTTCAAAGCGTTTGTGGATAAATGGAGTTTCAACCGGACTGAATGAAGGTATTTCTTTTGTGCTTTCCAATTGTACATCACATATCGCAAATTCATAAATGTTATTTTCCATGAATTGGTTTAAAACAGTGTTTATTGAATCTATGAATGTCTTAATGTAGTCTTCAGTATATAATTCGTCATTATATTGAATTACGAATCGAATATTGTCTTCAGTCACATAAATGTCTAAATTAACTTTATATGCTGTAGCGGAAAGATCCTCTGAAATCAATGGTGTTTCCTCATAAGTTTTGCCGTTTAAAGTTGCTTCTTCTGAACTTAAAAATTCTTGATATGAGAAGAAGAATTCAGGTTTTAATTGATATTCTTCTGCAATAGATGTATATGGGTATTCGCTATGACTTATGGTATCTTTCCATACTTCATCAATATCATTAATTAATTCTTTAACTGTTGCTTGTCTGTTTTCATTGTTGAATATTAATGGAAGTGTTTTTACTAGGAATCCTTGAGTATTATAGTAATATGGATTTGATCTTCCGTTAAATATTGTTGTAATCAAGGTTTTATTACTAAATGTGTATTTATTCAATGTTAGTGTGAGTGCGGATAGGAAAACTGCATTTTGACTTAAGGAATGGTCGTTACAGAACTCTTTAATTCTTTTAGAATCAATTTCTTCAAAAATTGTTTTTAGCTGCCCCTCGTCTGGATTTCCATTAAGGTTTGGTGTAAGAATTGTTGATTCGATTTCCTGTGACAATTTTTCATCAAAGAATTCCTTGGACTCATCATATTTCAAACTGTTTTTGGTGTCTTCTTCAATAAGGCTGTAAACATATCCGTCTACGATTTCCTCAGATAATTCTTTGCTTTCATATGCATGAGCTATGTCTGTAAATAAATTGAGTTGTGATACACCATCTGTAATTATATGGTGGAAATCAATGAATAATAATGTTTCATTATTTGTTTTGTATATTTTAAATCTGAATAATTGTTCATCACCGAAACTGAATGCTTTAACATCGTTTTTGATGATTTCGTCATCGCTGATTGAATCGATTTCAACAATTTCTATTTCATCTATTGGAGTATTGTCGTTCCTTTTCTGTTTTAGTGACCCGTCTTTAGTTGTAATGATTCTGGTTTTGAGGTATGGGTGCGCTTCAACAGTTTTAATGATTGATTCTTTTAATTTATCCGTTTCAATATTCTTATCGAATCTTAAAAGTGTTGGCATGGTGTATTTGATTACATCAGGATTTTGTATGCATTCATAGTATATTCCGATTTGATTGTCTGTAAGTGGGAAGTATTCCAATTCATCTGCTAATTTTGTAAATTCTTCTAAGTCAGATGCCTTGTCGCTATCTTTAATTTCAGATGCTATTTTTCTGATTGTAGGTTCGTTGAATAGTACTGATATGTCCAGATTTACGCCCATTTTCGCATAGATTTGTGAGTTGAATTTCATTAATATCAATGAGGTGAATCCTATTGCATATAAATCGTCTGTAACACCAAATTGGTCGGTATTTGCAAGCTCTGTTGCCATTTCAAAGAGTTTTTCCTCGGTTTCGTTTTCAGGTTTTATGTTTTCCAGGTCTAGTTTTGGTTCTGGCAGTGCTTTGAGGTCTGTTTTTCCGTTTGGTGTTTGTGGCATTTCATCCAGTTGCATGTATGCGGTTGGAATCATGTACTTGGTTAATTTGTCTTTTAGGAACTCTTTTAATTCTCCAGCCTCAATCTCTTCTTCTGCGGTGTAGTATGCGCATAGGTGGTCATTGTTGTTGATTTCTTTAATCACTACAACTGTTTGTTTTATTGATGGGTATTTGTTGATGTTAGTTTCGATTTCTCCGATTTCTATTCTTAGTCCTCTGAGTTTGATTTGGTTGTCTATTCTTCCGTGGATTTCTATTTCTCCGTTGGGTCTTGATATTGCGTAGTCTCCGCTTCTGTAGTATGGGATGTCGTTTATGGTTAGGAATACTTCTTCGGTTTTTTCCGGCATATTGTAGTATCCTTTTCCTACACCAGTTCCTCCGATGTAGAGTTCTCCCATTATTCCGTGTGGTAGTAGTTTTCCGTCAATATCACGAACGTCAGTTATGTAGTTTTCTAGAGGATATCCAACAGTTATATCATTTGAATTAATGATTTCTTTGTTGTTTGATGTAATTGTGGTTTCTGTTGGTCCGTAACTGTTGTATACGATTGCATCGGAGTATTCTCTGAAGTTTTCGTATACTTTTGTTGAGAATTGTTCTCCTCCGAGGAATACGCATTTCAGGCATTTGATTGCTTCGCAGAATTCTGGCACTTCAAGGTATGATGCGAGTCTTGAAGGTGTGATTTCGGATACTTCCGGTTTTTCTTTCTCGAGTAATTGGATTAGTTCTGGGATGTTTTTGATTTGTGTGTCGCTTGCGAGTATGAGTTTCAGTCCGTTTGTGAGTGAAGTTAGTATGTCATCTACGGATACGTCGAATGATATTGTT
>Ga0233378_1000243_pt1 | contig 13517 bp, 9 predicted proteins | sample ElkDunMinimDraft_7_FD_180690 | JGI IMG/M metagenome (GOLD analysis project Ga0233378, IMG submission 180690) | Fecal eukaryotic communites from dung pellets of Tule Elk in California, USA - Elk Dung E4 | ecosystem: Host-associated > Mammals > Digestive system > Large intestine > Fecal | place... | reverse complement strand
TCTTTTGATGCAACAAAACTTCTTACGCTTCTTCAGACATTTGGCGCATCATCAACAAATACAACTGTGGCGGGTCTTACAACTTTGAGTAAGTCATTTACAGGAATGAAGGTTGGTTTCTTGTTTGACAAGGAATAAGAATGCTTGTGTTTTGAAATTCGCCATTTTAGATGTATATTTGCATTACATTGAGTAATTAAAAACATTTTTTTAATAATTATAAAACTTTTAAGTATGGAAAAAAGTCCATTGCAGTTGGCGAGAGCTGCGTATCAGCCTAAATTGCCAAAGGCTCTTCAGGGTCCGGTAAATGCTAAGGAAGGGAAACCAACTCAATCTGTTGGTAACCAGGAAGAAATCAAAAAGTTGTTCCCTAACACTTATGGAATGCCAGTCATTGAGTTTGAGGCAGGCGAAGCTAAAGAATTGCCACCTTTTAATGTCGGTGTAATTCTTTCTGGCGGTCAGGCTCCAGGCGGACACAATGTAATTAGCGGTCTTTTCGATGGTATAAAGACTCTCAATAAAGATAGCAAACTATATGGATTCATTCTTGGTCCTGGTGGTTTGGTTGACCATAAATATATGGAGCTGACAAGTGATATGATTGACGAGTATCGCAATACTGGTGGCTTTGATATTATTGGTTCTGGCCGTACTAAACTTGAAGAGGAATGGCAGTTTGAGAAGGGTATTAAGATTCTTCGTGAACTTAATATTAAGGCTCTTGTTATCATTGGTGGCGACGACTCTAACACAAATGCTTGTGTGCTTGCCGAATACTATGCTGCTAAGGAATACGGTGTTCAAGTAATTGGTTGTCCTAAAACTATTGACGGTGACTTGAAGAATGAGCAGATTGAAACTTCATTCGGTTTCGATACAGCATGTAAAACATACTCAGAACTTATCGGTAACATCCAGCGTGACTGTAATTCTGCACGCAAATATTGGCATTTCATCAAGTTGATGGGACGTTCAGCAAGTCATATAGCTCTTGAATGCGCTCTTCAGTGTCAGCCAAACATTTGTCTTGTCAGCGAAGAAGTTGAGGAGAAGGCTATGTCGCTTGATGAAGTTGTTTCATATATTGCTGAAGCTGTGGCTACACGCGCTGCTGACGGAAACGATTTTGGTACAGTTCTTATCCCTGAGGGACTTATTGAGTTTATCCCTGCAATCAAGAAACTTATTGCAGAACTTAATGATGTCCTTGCAACTCCTGAGGCAAAGGAAGTAGCTCGTAACAAGCAGATTGACTACGTTAAAGAGCATATTTCAGAAGAAAATCTTAAAGTATTTAACTCTCTTCCAACAGAGGTTGCTCAGCAGTTGGCTCTCGATCGTGACCCGCATGGTAACGTGCAGGTATCTCTTATTGAGACCGAGAAGTTGCTCTCACACATGGTTGCAACTAAACTTGAGAAAATGAAGAAGGCTGGTAAGTATGTTGGAAAGTTTGCTGCTCAGCATCACTTCTTCGGATATGAGGGACGTTGTGCTGCTCCTTCTAACTATGATGCAGACTATTGCTATAGTCTTGGTTTCAATGCAACTCGTTTGATTGCTAATGGCAAGACTGGTTATATGTCAATCATAAAGAATACAACAGCTCCTGCTGAACAGTGGATTGCTGGTGGTGTGCCAATTACAATGATGATGAACCTTGAGAAGCGAAACGGAAAGATGAAGCCTGTTATTCGCAAGGCTCTTGTTGAACTGGATGGTGCCCCATATAAGTATTTCGTATCAAAACGCAATGTTTGGGCTCGTTATACAAGTTACGTATATCCTGGTCCAATCCAGTACTTCGGACCATCGGAAGTGTGCGACCAGTCTACAATTACTCTCAAATTGGAGCAGGCATAATTTAGGCGCTATATTTAAGTAGCATATAATGTGGACACAAGGATGTTTTGGCAGAACACATTGCGAAATGAACATCTTTGTGTCCTTTCTTTAATAATTGGGCGGATACTTGAATGGTATAAAAAATGCCGGCAGATAAGAATTATAAAAAAAATAAGGCAGAGTCAAGTGCGAGGAAAAAGGGGAATGAAAAAAATGTTTCTTCGCGTAAATCAGTGTACGTATTTGTTAGCTTTGTTATTTTGTTGCTAGCTATTACAGTTTACTATTTGTTCCCATATTTGCGGACTTACGCATTGATGCTTAATGCAAAGTATGGCAACGTTGAGTATCCTAGTGCTGAAGTGCGAGGTATTGACGTGTCGCGTTATCAAGAGGAAATCGATTGGGATTCTTTAAGAGTGTCTGACCTTCAAGGCGTTCCTGTTAGTTTTGTGTTTATAAAAGCGACAGAAGGTAAGGATATTGTTGATAAATACTTTAAATATAATTTTTATAAAGCACGAATGAATGGAGTTCTTCGTGGAGCATATCATTTTTATTCAACATTGAGTAGTGCAAAGGAACAGGCAGACTTTTTCTGTCGTACGGTTCAGTTGGAAGAGGGTGATTTACCTCCTGTTCTTGACGTTGAGACTATTGGCAATTTAACCAAAGAACAACTGCAAAGTGAATTGAAGGTTTGGTTGAATATTGTGGAGAATTATTATAAGATTAAACCAATCATATATTCATCATACAGTTTTTATAAAGACAAACTTGACAATTCTGCATTTGACTCATATCCGCGTTGGATTGCTCATTATTATATTGATTCATTGCGTTATGATGGTGATTGGCATTTTTGGCAGCATACTGATTATGGCAAGGTTGGAGGTGTTGATGGGTTTGTTGATGTCAATCTTTTTAACGGAACATACGCGGAATTGTTGGATATGACAATTCAACCCAAAGGCAGGAAGTGACACATTGTCAGTTTGGCATCTATTTTGCAAATCTGCATGATGGAACAATATGTGAAGAATGTTGTTTTCTATTTCAGCAATAAAAATACAATGTATTGAGCATGATTAATCAATATTCAAAATCAATAAATAAAATTCTGACTTATAGCAAAGAAGAAGCAATTCGTCTTTGCAACGACTATATAGGTCCCGAACATATTCTTTTAGGCATAATTCGTGATGGAGAAAATGATGCAATAGAAGTGCTTCGTGACAAGTTTAATCTCGATATTAAGGAGATTAAGCGCTTGATTGAAACTAAAATTCGGGTTGAGTATAAAGGTGGTATTGTTTGTTCAGACATAACATTGAATGAGCGTGCATCCTCAATACTAAAATTAAGTATGCTTGAAGCCCGATTACTGAAAGCGGATGAATTGAACACTAAGCATTTGCTATTAGCTATTATGAAGCAAAAAGACAGTCTTGCCGCCCGTGTACTTTGTGATAGCAATGTTGATTATGGACAGTTAAAAGGTGCATTTTCCATGTCGGTTCCTAACCCTAAAGCAAATATCGATTTTGAAGACGACGAGGAAATAGAGGATCTGCCACCGTCACGTTCAGGTAGTCAATCTACATCTGGTGGTGGAACTGTGACCGAAAAAAAAGGGGTAAAAAGCATTTCAAATACTCCAGCGATTGACACTTTCGGTTTTGATATGACTAAGGCTGCCGTTGAGGGCAAACTAGACCCTGTAGTTGGGCGCGATAAGGAAATAGAACGTTTGGCGCAGATTCTCAGTCGCCGTAAGAAGAATAATCCAGTTCTGATAGGGGAACCTGGTGTCGGCAAAAGTTCTATTGTTGAAGGATTAGCACTTCGAATTGTTGAACGTAAAGTTTCTCGTGTACTTTTTGACAAGCGTATCGTCTCGCTTGACATGACAAGCGTTGTTGCAGGAACCAAGTATAGAGGGCAATTCGAAGAAAGAATGAAAACCATAATAAAGGAACTTCGTGCCAATCCCAATATAATAGTATTTATTGATGAAATACACACGATAGTTGGTGCCGGAAATCAAGCTGGTAGTATGGATGCTGCTAATATGATGAAACCGGCCCTTTCAAGAGGAGAACTTCAGTGTATAGGTGCCACTACGCTTGACGAATATCGTAAGAGCATAGAGAAGGATGGTGCGCTTGAACGTCGATTCCAAAAAATAATTGTGGAACAGACTACTCCGCAAGAAACTCTGGAGATTTTACACAACATAAAGGAACGTTACGAACAGCATCACAATGTTATTTATACAGACGATGCAATACGTCTGTGTGTCGATTTGGCAGAAAAATATATTACCGACCGTAGTTTTCCTGACAAAGCTATAGATGTACTCGATGAAGTAGGTTCAAGGGTGCATATTTGCAACATTTCAGTTCCAAAAGAATTAGAGGAGAGAGAAAATGAAGTGGCAGAAGTATCTAAAAATAAGATGGATGCTGTTAAAAATCAGAACTTTGAACTTGCCGCTAATTTTAGAGATAGAGAGAGGCGACTCATGTCTGAACTTGAAGATATGAAACAGCAATGGGCAAAAAGCATTTCAGATAAACGAGAAATGGTTGATGCTGATAAGGTAGCTGAAACAGTATCTATGATTACGGGTGTGCCAGTACAGAAAATGGCTCAAGTTGAAGGTATACGCATGAAAGGCATGCGTGCTGAACTTAAAAGTAAAATCATAGCGCAAGATACAGCTGTAGATAAACTTGTGAGTGCAATTCAGCGTAGTAGAGTCGGATTAAAGGACCCGTCACGTCCTATTGGTACATTCATGTTCCTAGGTGCAACAGGTGTGGGTAAGACTTATCTTGCTAAGCGGTTGGCTGAATATATGTTCGGCAGTTCTGATGCGCTTATACGCATTGACATGAGTGAATACATGGAGAAATTCACAGTGTCGCGACTTGTTGGCGCTCCTCCAGGTTATGTTGGGTACGAAGAAGGCGGATTGTTGACCGAGAAAGTTAGGCGCAAACCCTATTCAATAATACTGCTTGATGAGATAGAAAAAGCCCATTCTGATGTTTTCAACATCCTCTTACAAGTGATGGATGATGGACGTCTTACCGATAGCTATGGACGAACTGTTGATTTCCGTAACACCGTTATTATCATGACCTCCAACGTGGGTAGTCGTCAACTGAAAGATTTTGGGAATGAGATAGGTTTTTCAACCGCCTCTGTTTCAGATAGTAAAAAGGTGTCACAGAGCCTCATACAGAAGGCGCTTAACAAGCAATTCAGTCCTGAATTCATAAATCGCATAGACGAAATAATAACATTTGATCAACTTGATTTTGATTCAATAAAGACTATATTTGGTTTGGAACTTCAAGGATTACGTAACAGAATTGAATCTTTGGGTTACAAGCTTGAATTGGAGTATAATGCTGTAGATTTCATTGTCCGAAAAGGTTTTGACAAGCAGTACGGTGCTCGTCCTCTGCGGAGAGCTATTCAAACTTATATAGAAGACCCTGTGTCTGAATTGATTGTTGAAGAATCAGTTCGTGATGGCGATACGATACTTCTTTGTTTGGAAGGTGATGATGTCAAAGTGAAAATTAAAAATGATAAATAACAATTTAAATTAATTAAACAATATGCAAAAAGGTAATATAGGGGTTACGACAGAAAATATATTCCCCATAATTAAAAAGTTTCTCTATTCTGATAATGAAATTTTCCTTCGCGAAATTGTGAGTAATGCTGTAGATGCAACTCAGAAACTCAAGACTCTTGCTTCAAAGGGTGAATTTAAAGGAGAACTTGGCGCACTTATGGTTTCTGTGTCTGTAGACAAAGAAGCTGGTACACTTACTGTTAGTGACCAAGGCATTGGTATGACCGAAGAGGAAATCGAAAAATATATTAATCAGATAGCATTTTCTGGTGCAAATGATTTCCTTGACAAATATAAGGATGATTTTAACGCAATCATCGGACATTTTGGATTGGGATTCTACTCATCGTTCATGGTGAGCAACAAGGTGGATATTCTCACAAAGAGTTGGAAGGATGGAGCAAAGGCTGTGAAATGGTCATGTGACGGAAGTCCCGAATATACTATAGAAGAGGTTGAGAAGACTGAACGAGGAACAGACATCATCATGCATATAGATGAGGAAAATAAAGAATTCCTTGAAGAAAGCAAAATCAGCGAACTGCTCAACAAGTATTGCAAATTCTTGCCAGTTGAAATTAAGTTCGGCAACAAAAAAGAATGGAAGGACGGAAAGCAAGTCGACACCGATGAATCGAACATCATCAACAAAACAGAACCTCTTTGGACAAAGAAACCATCTGAACTTAAAGATGAGGACTACAAAGAGTTTTATCGTGAACTCTATCCGATGAGCGATGAACCTCTCTTCTGGATTCACCTTAATGTCGATTTTCCGTTCAATCTTACAGGTGTGCTATACTTTCCTAAGGTTAAGTCAAACTTTGATTTGCAGAAGAACAAAATACAGCTTTATTGCAATCAAGTATTCGTGACCGATTCCGTCGAAGGTATTGTGCCTGATTTCCTCACGCTCCTGCACGGCGTGATAGATTCACCAGACATTCCGCTCAATGTAAGTCGCTCATACCTTCAGAGCGATAAGAATGTAAAGAAAATCTCAACATATATTAGCAAGAAAGTGAGCGACCGTCTTGCAAATCTTTTCAAAAATGACCGTAAGGATTATGAATCTAAATGGGACGACATCAAGATATTCATCAACTATGGCATGCTGTCTGAAAATGATTTCTGCGAAAAGGCCATGAAGTATGCACTTCTAAAAGATACTGATGGGAAGTATTACACTTCTGAAGAATATGCAACACTCATAAAAGATAATCAGACAGACAAGAACGGAACAGTCGTATACCTTTACTCAAACGATAAGGAAGAGCAGTATAGTTATATTGATGCTGCTCAGCAAAAGGGTTACAACGTACTCCTTATGGACGGACATCTTGACCCTGCAATGGTGAGCATGCTTGAGCAGAAGCTTGAAAAGACTCGATTCGTTCGTGTTGATAGTGATATCGTTGATAAACTCATTCAGAAGGAAGAAGATGTTAAGGACCAACTTGATGACATGCAGCGCGAGCTTATTGTTTCTGTTTTTAAGACACAACTCCCTACGGTGGATAAGGTTGAATTCAATGTCGAAGCGCAGGCAATGAATGAAACATCTGCACCAATCACAATCACGCAAAATGAATATATGCGTCGCATGAAGGACATGAGTCGTCTGCAGCAGGGTATGTCATTCTATGGCGAAATGCCTGATATGTATAATGTTGTGCTCAACACTAACCATAAGCTCGTAAAAGACATCTTGAACGCATCCGAATCAGATATTTCTAGTCTGCTTTCGCCAATCAATGCTGAAATCAAGGGACTTAATGCGCGTCGCGATGCCATTAACCAGGCAAACAAGGATAAAAAGTACGATGAGATTTCGCAGGAAAGCAAAGATGAGCTGAATAAGTGCGAAGAGGATATTCGTTTGCAGAATGAGAAGAAAAACAACATCATTGCCGACTATTCAAAAGGCATTAAGCGTGTTCATCAGCTAATAGACCTCGCACTCCTTCAAAATGGCATGTTGCGTGGAGAGGCGCTTACGAAGTTCGTTAATCGTTCGCTTCAGATGATTTGATGTTTTTAATATGTATTGATTTATATTGAATTTGTTAAAGGGGAAGACTGGTGCAATTTGAGCCAGTCTTCTTTTGTTGGCAATGGAGTTTTTCATGTGCACATGTGGTTCTTGTTTCTGGTTCCATATGTCAAATGCAGTTAAATATTGTTGAGTTGTGAAATTTGTTCTTATATTTGCACTTTATATTGGACTTAATGTGAAATTTTAGATGCATCCGCAAGAATTTGCTTTGCATGATAAATATTTAGATAATTATGACAACAAAGGGTTGGAATTGGAAATGCACGCTGGGCGTGTTGTGGGGAATGACATTCTTGGTATTATGTTCCATTATTTTAGCGATATATTCAATATCTCAAGGGTGGTGGGGTTATATACCGCCAATTTCTGAATTACAAAATCCGATAAACAAGTCTGCTACGCGAATTTATACTGATGACGGTAAGTTGATGGGTACATGGAGTTACGCATCAGAAAATCGTTTGATGTTGCCTTATGATTCTTTGCCTGAAAATCTCGTTAATGCTCTTGTTGCTACAGAGGATATTCGTTTCCACGAACATTGTGGCATTGATTTAAGGGCTGTTGGGCGTGCTGTTGTCAAACGTGGTCTTATGGGACAGAAGTCTGCAGGAGGTGGAAGTACAATTACTCAACAGTTGGCAAAACAATTGTATTCTGATGTAGCGCGTGATGAACGTCAGCGATTGATGCAGAAGCCGATAGAGTGGTATATAGCAGTGCTTCTTGAACGTTACTATACGAAGGAGGAAATCATTGCAATGTATCTTAATTATTTTGATTTTCTTAATAATGCTGTAGGTATACGTAATGCTGCAAAGACTTACTTCAATAAGCGTCCGATTGATTTGTCTCTTGAGGAATGTGCCACACTTGTAGGTATGTGTAAAAATCCTTCTTATTATAATCCGATGCGCTTTAATGAGAGAAGTAAAGAGCGCAGGAATGTGGTTTTGTCGCAGATGGAGAAGTATGGTTTCATTAGTAATGAGGATATGCTGGCATGTCAGGCAAAGCCGCTTGATGTCTCTAAGTTTCATGTAGCTGACCATAAGGACGGTATCGCTCCTTATTACAGGGAGTTGCTCAGACGCAAGCTAATGGCAAAGGAACCTGTGCGTTCAAATTATGCTTCATGGCAACATCAGCAATATTATGATGACTCGTTGGCATGGGAAACTGACCCTCTATATGGTTGGTGTAATAAGAATAGAAAACGCGATGGTTCAAACTACAACATTTACACAGATGGTTTGAAGATTTATACGTCTCTTGATTCCAGAATGCAGCAAATTGCAGAAGAGTCTGCATATAAGCATGTTGCTGAATATCTTCAGCCACAATTTGATAAACAAAACAAGGGGAATGCCAATGCTCCTTATTCACGTTATATGCCTAAAGCAGATGTTGATAAGATTTTGAATAGGGCTGTAAGGCAGTCAGAACGTTACAGAGTATTGAAGAATGCCGGAAAAACGGAAGAGGAGATAAAGGAGTCATTCAATACCAAAACACACATGAAAGTGTTCAGTTATGATGGCGCATACGAAACGGAAATGACTCCGATGGACTCTATTCGTCATTACAAGAGTTTCTTACGTTGCGGATTTATGGCGATGGACCCTCAGACAGGCTATGTGAAAGCGTATGTTCCAGGATTGAATTTTCAATATTTCCAGTATGACAATGTGATGGGTGGAGGACGTCGCCAAGTTGGTTCGACTGTTAAGCCATTCCTCTATGCACTTGCCATGCAGAATGGATTTACTCCATGCGATGAGTTACTGAATACACAGCCGAACTATGGAGGGTGGTCACCTCGTGGCAGTTATTCAGATGAAGGCAAGATGATAACACTCAAGAGAGGGCTTGCGCAATCAAACAACTGGATTGCTGCAAGATTGATGGCAGAGCTTAATCCTGTTGAACTCATTGATTTGATGCATTCTATGGGGATAACAAATCAGGATATAGAACCGTCTTTGGCATTAAGTCTTGGCGCTTGTGAGGTTAGTGTGGGCGAGATGGTTAGCGCTTATACGGCCTTTGCGAATGTGGGAGTGAGATATGCACCATTGCTTGTTACTCGTATTGAGGATGCGGAAGGTGCGGTTCTGGCCACCTTCAGACCTAAAGTAAACGAGGTGCTGAAAACAGAAGCTGCCTATAATATGATAACAATGATGCGCGATGTGATTGACAGAGGTACTGCCACTCGTATGCGATGGATGTATAACATTAAGGCAGATATGGCTGGAAAGACTGGAACTACCAACTCTAATGCTGATAGTTGGTTTATGGGTGTTTTGCCTAAATTGGTTATGGGTTGTTGGGTTGGTGGAGATGATAGGGACATTCGTTTTGAATCAATGGCATACGGGCAGGGAGCTGCGGCTGCACTGCCTGTGTGTGGACTTTTCTTACAGAGAGTTCTTGCTGACGAATCATTTGGAATTTCTCCTGACGATAAGTTTAATATACCAGATGATTATGAACCTTGTAATTCGGAACTTGAAGGTTTGGATTGGGCTGAAGAGGAAGAGGTGGTTGTAGACGAGGCGTTTCAGTAATTTGTGAAGTAATGTAGAATTAATAATATTTGCAATATGAAATTCTTGGGATTAATACCTGCTAGATATGCTTCTACTCGTTTTCCTGCAAAACCATTGGCGATGCTTGGCGGAATGACTGTAGTGGAAAGAGTTTACCGTCAGGTCAGTGCCGTAATGGATGATGTGGCAGTGGCTACAGATGATGAGCGCATTGAAGCTGCAGTAAAGGCATTTGGCGGAAACGTTGTGATGACCAGTACGGAGCATCGTAGCGGCACAGATCGTTGTTATGAAGCGCTGACAAAACTTGGTGAAAATAATTTTGATGTGGTTCTCAATATTCAGGGTGACGAACCATTTATACAGCGTTCGCAGCTTGAGTCTGTCATGGCATGTTTCGATGACTCAGCCACGGATATTGCAACGCTTGTCAAACCATTCACGCCTGAAGACGGATGGGGGGCGCTTAGCAATCCTAATTCTCCAAAAGTTGTAGTCGGTACAAATATGGACGCGTTGTATTTCAGCCGTTCTGTAATTCCTTATCTTCGTGGAGTTGAAACGACTGAGTGGTTGAACAACCATACATACTATAAGCATATTGGTCTTTATGCTTATCGTTCTAAAGTGCTTGCGGAGATTACGCGTCTTCCGCAGTCGTCTCTCGAATTGGCAGAGTCATTGGAGCAACTTAGGTGGTTGGAGAACGGCTATAGGATTAAGGTCGGTATAACAGATGTTGAGACTATTGGCATTGATACTCCTGAAGATTTGATGCGTGCTGAAGAATTTCTGAAAAATGCTTGATAGAACTGTACAACCTCAAAGTAAAGGAGTTGAGTTTTTGGGCTGTAAACATCCCGAATGTAGTGTGCTTCAAAATGGCGTGAAGATGTATTCTTCTGATATATCTTCAACCGAGCTTGTGCGTGTCGATTTTATGTTTGACGGCGGGCAGTGGACTCAGCGTAAGCCATTGCAGGCCAGTATGGTTTACAAGCTCATTAAGGAAGGGACACGCCTTTATCCTCATGAAGTAATTGCAGAACGTCTTGACTACTACGGTGCGGTTGTTGATGCAGGTGTTAATATGTCCTATGGACGTATTGGAGTGACTTGTCTTGGCAAACTTCTCCCAGAAGTGCTACCGATAGTGCTTGATATGATATTGCAGCCTGTGTTTTCGCCTGATAAATTAAATCTCGCTCTTTCTCAGGCAAAGGTGTCTTCAGATGTCAGTCTTCAGACCGTGGGCGAACAATGCAAACGTTTGTTCTATAAAGGATTGTTCGAGAAGTCGCATCCAATGAGTCAATTTCCCGAATCGTCGGACTATGCAAACTTAACAGTAGAAGATTTGCAGGAGTATGTTGGTGCCAATTTAGGGTTGGAAAATTTGACAGTATTTCTTACTGGTACGCTTTCACGTAATCTTGTGGAGTATGTAAGCAATGAAATTGGTCAAATTCAGATAAATAGAAAGGTTGTTTTCGGTGGATTTGATGCATTGGACGAATTTAAACCTCAGGAGCGTCGTTTAACTCATGAAATGCATGTCCCTACGGTTCAGGCTTGTCTGAGAATGGGGTGCAGGGCTGTGAGGCGCACTCATCCTGACTATATTAGGCTTATGGTGCTAACCACAATGCTTGGTGGGTATTTTGGCAGTCGTCTTGTGACAAATATTCGTGAAGAGAAAGGACTGACTTATGATATAAGCGCATCATTATATCAGACTCCGCAGACGACGTTGTTTTCCATTAAGACAGAAACAAGGCGCGAAAGTGTGGAACTGGTAGTGGCTGAAGTATATAAGGAAATGCACCGTCTTGCTAATGAGCGCCCTTCAGAAGCGGAACTTATGCAGGTGAAGAACTATATACTGGGTTATATGTGTCGTGCGTACGAAACTAATTTCAATTTGCCTTTGCGATTAATGAATCTCTGTTCAAACGGATTGTCTTTGTGTGATATTAATGCGGAATCTTGTAAAGTGTTGTCGATGACGCCTGATGATATTATTACTACAGCACAGCGCTATTTCCTTACTTCAGATATGATAGAATGTGTTGTTCTCTGAGCAAGTTGGGGAGATTGATGTGGGGCGTTTTAGCTACGAGATTTTGTTGTAAGACGACCGCGGTGATGTTGTAAGACGACTGCGGTGGTGTTGTGAGACGACCGCGGTGAAGTTGTGAGACGACCGCGGTGATGTTGTAAAACGAGCGCGGTGGTGTTGTAAGACGACCGCGGTGATGTTGTAAAACGAGCGCGGTGGTGTTGTAAGACGACTGCGGTGGTGTTATGAAAGGTGTGTGGTGAATATATTTGTTCAACAACAAAGGGTATCCGTCGAGATACCCTTTTGCCATTTATGCTATAATATGTGGAAATGTTCTTTGTTTAATAGTACATACTAGATTCTATATGAGTGGCATTCCTAATTCAGCACATTCTTTTCGCATGTTGTCAGGCCAGATGCTCGCTTGTATCTCTCCGATGTGTGCTTTGTGGAGCAGTACCATGCAGAGGCGGCTTTGTCCGATACCTCCGCCAATGCATAGAGGAAGTTCTCCACCCAACATTCGTTGGTGGAAATATAATTCCTTGCGTTCGTTCTTGCCTGTCATTTCAAGCTGGCGGAGCAGTGCTTCCTTGTCGACGCGTATTCCCATTGACGAGAGTTCTATGCTGCGGTTCAGTATAGGATACCAAATGAGAATGTCGCCGTTCAGTCCTGTGAAACCTTCTTCGTTCGGTGTTGTCCAGTCGTCATAGTCGGGTGCACGGAGGTCATGAGGTTCTCCGTTGCTGAGTTTCTGCCCGATGCCAATGATGAACACTGCTCCATATTCCTTGCTGATGGCGTTTTCCCTCTCTTTTGGTGTGAGGTTAGGGTAGCGCTGAAGCAGTTCTTCGGAGTGGATGAAGTGTATTTCTTCGGGTAGGAAAGGTGTGATTTGCGGATATGTTTCGCACACAAGATATTCCGTACGTCGTATGGCTGAGTATATGCTGTTGACAGTCTTTTTCAGGAATGCCAGGTTGCGGTTACTGTCTGTTATAGTCTTTTCCCAGTCCCATTGGTCTACGTAGAGTGAGTGCAGATTGTCGAGTTCTTCATCGCCTCGTATGGCGTTCATGTCGGTGTATATGCCGTAGCCTGGCTGGATTTGGTATTCTGCCAGCATGAGACGTTTCCATTTTGCCAGACTGTGTACTACTTCAGCGCATTGGTCTCCCATGTCTTTGATAGGGAATGATACAGGGCGCTCTGTGCCGCTCAGATCGTCGTTTATTCCGAGTCCTCTGAGTACGAACAGCGGAGCTGTCACTCGGCGCAGCCTTAGGGCGGTCGACAGGTTGGCCTGGAAAAAGTCTTTTATCTGCTTGATACCTTGCTCTG
>Ga0233378_1000242_pt1 | contig 13535 bp, 12 predicted proteins | sample ElkDunMinimDraft_7_FD_180690 | JGI IMG/M metagenome (GOLD analysis project Ga0233378, IMG submission 180690) | Fecal eukaryotic communites from dung pellets of Tule Elk in California, USA - Elk Dung E4 | ecosystem: Host-associated > Mammals > Digestive system > Large intestine > Fecal | place... | reverse complement strand
GCCTGCGACGCTATAAAAATAGCGGCGCGGCTGCCTTGTCTTTTTGTTGTCCACAGTCTGTCAAAGAACGAGTTCTAACGCCTTCATTTCCGAAAGCGAGTGCAAAGGTACAACCTTTTTCCGAAACGGCAAGGGAAAACGCAAATATTTTTCAAGAAAAACAAAAAAATGCGGGAAAACAGGGAAAAAGGCGGGAGGGATAACCTTGCGGCGGTGCCGCAAGGCACAAGAAAGAGGCGGGCCGCAAGGAACGAGGAAGAGGCGGTGCCGCAGGGAACGGGAAGGGCGGTGCCGCAAGGAACGGGAAGGGCGGTGCCGCAGGGAACGGGAAGGGCGGTGCCGCAAGGATTATCAAGATTTGCGTTCGGCAAACGTCTTATAGTTAACTAAACACTTTAACGAATTACAATCATTCCGTTTCATTCAAAAGAGGCGCCCCGTCTAAACGGAACGCCTTACACTCAAACTGAGACGAACAGACACGCCTCTTATTTATAGTCCTTGACTACGGTGGCACGTAGGATACGTACGTCTTCTACTGGACGGTCGTATCTATCGACTTTAACCTTTTGTATGCTGTCAACGACGTTCATGCCTTCGACTATCTCTGCAAAAACGGTGTACTGGGCGTCAAGATGGGGTGAACCACCATGTTTCTTGTAGTATTCTTTCATTTCTTTTGTAAGTTCTGCTTTTCCTTTCGTGCCCTCGAGCACCCACTTCTCCCCTCTCTCGATCTGTGCATCGGTCAACGGTCCGCAAGTCATTATGGCAAATTGCGAACCACAGGATTCGCGATTTGGATTTGTCTCGTCACCTTCGCGGGCTGCATTAACCATTCCTCTCTTGTGGTATAGTTTTGGAAAACAGATCTCTGCCGGTATACGGAACGGTTCTCCGTTGCCAAGCATCTGTCCTGGACGGGCATTACGGGAATTCGGGTCGCCTGCCTGAACCACAAAATTGTCTATGACACGATGGAAAAGCAGACTATCGAAATAGCCGCAACGAGTCAGAACGAGATAAGCATCACGATGTAGAGGTGTCTCATTGAAAAGAGCCATGGTAAAGTTGCCCTTAGTTGTCTCGAAAAGTATTTCTGCACGTTGGCTTGTTTTACATGAGAACAGAAGCAAAAACAATGCAGACAAAAGCAAATATCGAGCGGAAGTCTTCATATCAAAACAATTTTTATCTGATTTTACTTCAACAGGCGTGCATCCAAGAAGTTTTCGATGCGGGTAAAAAGATGGCGTCGAGTATTACCTCCGTAGATGCTATGATTTCGATTAACATAGAACTGCGATTCAAACTGAATATTTTCCTGCACAAGCCTCTCTGTGAGTTCTGCCATATTTTGGAAATGCACGTTGTCGTCAGCATAACCATGACAAAGAAGAATGTCACCCTTAAGTTTGGAGCAACGATGCAACGGAGACATGTTGTATCCTGTAGGATTTTCATTAGGCGTACGCATATAGCGTTCAGTGTATGCACTGTCATAGAATCGCCAGTCTGTAACAGGAGCCACAGCTACACCGCAACGGAATACCGGACGCCCATCGCTCATAGACATAAGCGTATTGAATCCGCCAAAACTCCATCCCCAAATAGCAATGCGACCTTTGTCGACATAAGGTAAAGAACCAAGGTAGATGGCCGCCTCAACCTGATCTTTTGACTCTTTATCGCCCATTGTCATATAGGTGCACTTTTGAAACTCTGCTCCACGACCTCCTGTACCTCGTCCGTCTACGCAGACAACGATATATCCCTTTTGCGCAAGGCGACGTTCCCAAATCAACGAGCCAAAAAATCCGTTACTGAACGAGTTGTGAACTTCCTGGCTACCAGGGCCACTATACTGATACATCAGAACAGGGTATTTCTTCTCAGAGTCAAAATTAGCAGGCTTAACCATCCATCCATTGAGTTTAACACCCTCGCCTGTTGTAAAAGAAAACAGTTCGGCTTTGCCAAGAGCGAGTCCTGACATTGAATTTTTCAGTTCTGAATTATCTTCAAGAACCTTGAGTTCTTTTCCTGCCGCAGAGTAAAGGGCTGAAACATTTGGCGTGTTTATATCAGAATGGACATTAAGGAAATAGCGGCATCCCTTGCTGAATGTAGCAGAGTTAAAACCTTTATTCTTTGTCAAAAGAGTTTTCTTTCCATTGGCATCCACTTTATATATATACTGCTCAAGCGGGCTGCCTTCTGTGCTTGAATAATAGAAATTTTGTCCTGAGGCGTCCGTTCCGTAATAGCTTGTCACGACATAATCGCCTTTAGTCAGCTGACGCACCAAAGAACCGCCTATAGTATAGAGGTACATATGCTGATAACCGTCGCGCTCGCTGAGCACAACAAACTTATCGCGAGAGAAATCAATATTGTGATACAACTGCGTATCCACGTAAGTGTCGGATGTCTCACGCAATACGAGTTGGGCCGTAGTAGAACGAGGATTTACCATATAAATGTCCAGTTTGTTCTGATGGCGGTTAAGAGCCAGAACAGCCAATTTGTCCTTGTCGCCTGTAAACTGGATGCGAGGTATATAGCCGTCTTCATCAAGAGGAATCTGCATCTGGCGAGTCACACGACTCTTGATATCAAATGTATGGACAGAAACCTTTGAGTTTGTTTCACCAGCTTTCGGATATTTATATTCGTAATTGCCCGTATAGAGTGCATACTGACTCATTGCAGGCGACATTCCCTTATACCACGGAAAAGAGAAGGTCTTAACTGCGGTCTCATCAAAACGGATCCATGCAAGCATCTGACTATCGGACGAGAAATCGAACGCGCAATTAAACTCAAACTCTTCCTCGTAGACCCAATCAGGCTTGCCATTGATCACCTTATTAAATTCGCCATCTTTTGTCACCTGCGACTCTGCATTATTGTAAAGCATCTTTACGATAAAGATGTTATTGTCACGCACGAAACCGACAACATGTCCATCTGGAGAAAACTTCGGGCACTCCTGCGGTCCTCCCTTTGAGAGAGGTTCCATAATCTTATTCTTTACATTATATATATAATAGTCGGCCGTAAACGAACGTCGATAAATCGGGGTGCGGTTCGTCTCTATTAGAATAGTCTTTTCATCCGGCGACATTATATAGTCTGAGAAAGATGAAATCTTCGGACCTCGAGCCGTAGCCAAGTCAAATAGGACCTCTACAGTTTCGCCGGTCTTGAACGAGCAACGCAATATTTTTTTTCCGTCGGGACTTATTTGTGAGAAACTCTCGCCATCAGCCAGCGGACGTATGCCCTTGATTCCTTTCTGCGAGTAACGTCCCGCAACAATGTCTTCCAACATTATCTCCTGAGCAGGAGCAATGCAACATGCAAAAATACAGATTGCAAGTAACAAGATTTTTTTCATATACGTGTGTTTTATTTATTACTTCCTAAATAAAGTCTTCCCTGGTATGCATTGCGCTCTTCCATACGACGACGGACCTTTTCGACAAACTCAAAGTTCTTCAGTCCCCACCCTGGTATTGCCAACAATGAAGATGGCGATTGCGAAACAAAACGCTCCAGCACTATATCCGGACGCAAGCGTTCCACATAATCAATAACCAGGTCTACATATTCTTCTGCACTGAAAAGGTGGAAGCCCTCAGGATCAGCAAAATATTCCTCTGCCATACGCGTCCCTTTTATCAGTTGCAACTGATGGAGTTTCAACGTCGCAAGCGGCAAATCTGAAAGGACATCTGCACCTCCAAGAATTTCATCACGACTTTCACCCGGAAGCCCTAAAATGACATGGCCGCCAGTGATCAAGCCTCTCTCCGAAGTTCTGTTTACTGCATCCACAACGCAAGCGTAGTCGTGTCCGCGATTTATCCTTTCAAGGGTTTTATCGTGAACGCTCTCAATGCCATACTCCACTATTACGCACACTTGACGGTTTAGTTCCGACAAATAATCCAACAAGTCATTTGGCACGCAATCCGGCCGGGTGCCTATGACTAACCCAACCACGTCATCAACTCCCAAAGCATCTTCATACTTGCGCTTCAAATCATCCAGTTCTGAATAAGTGTTAGTATATGCCTGGAAATACGCCATATACTTCATTTCCGGATACTTGCGCGAGAAGAAACGCTTGCCTTCCTCCAATTGCTGCACCACAGACTTTTCCGTACGGCAGTATTCCGGATTAAACGTTTGGTTGTTACAATAAGTGCAACCTCCCACCCCCACTCTGCCATCACGATTTGGGCAGGTAAAACCTGCATTAATACTGATTTTCTGGACCTTCATTCCGAGCAGGTTCTTCAACCAGGGGCCAAACTCATTATAGCGTTGCATACTGTTTTACTAAACGAGGGTTATCGTTTCATAAACTTCACGCTTCTGATCTTCGCACCGCATTTCCATGCTACGATATAAGTTCCAGAAGACAAATCAGCAACAGAACAGTTTTCATCTGCACGGAACGTCTTAACCTTATGCCCTCCTGCAGAATACACATCAACCATAAACGTCAGTTGCTCCGGAGTCTCAGAACCGAAATGCAGCACTTGGGTCTGCGGATTATAAGCAAGAGCGTATTCTTCTGGTTCAATGCCGTCTATTGCGTCAGGAACAGGAAGTTCCTCCCCTCTGACAATATACCACAATCGATTGTTGCTCACAGAATTGCGATTGTCCGTTGTATAACTAAGGACAGACGCGCCGTCAGCAGCGTTTCCTCCACTAAGGTTTGCTGTGTGCTGGGTGTATTTGTTTGTCAAATTATAATATCCATTCGTGCCCTGCGGAGTTAGCAACCATAATTGCCGGTCATCAAGGGTATCAGGTTCTGCTGTAGCAAGCTGAGTTCCGGTATTAACCGTAGGCCCGACTTCGCCCTGAGTAGGGTCAGACAACGCAACATTTCCCATGCGGTTTGTCAGATGATAGTACTCGCCATACTTGCGTATCTGCCACTCCTCGCTTTCACGCCCCTCAAGATTACTCCATGTGCAAACCAATCCGCCTGGTTCAACATTCTGATTCACGATGTCAAGCGCATCGTTAGTTCCCGCATTAAGTATGCGATAGTAGTAATTGCCAGGAGCAAACGGCGGTGTTGGCTCTGGCGATTTCTTGTTGGCAAAGGCATCCGACAAGTATTCGCAATGATTAACGATAAAGCTCTTTAAGTCGCGGATATACGCACTGTAAGAAGAGTAAAGCACTATTTCGTGATACATCTTTGTGTTTATGCCCCATTTCTTATAGTTCAGTTGCTGCGACTCATCCAGCAGCGTTGTCAAACTATCGATTGTACTAATCATGTAGTCAGTCATGCCCGCCTCCATCAATTCTGCAAAACGGCGATTGACCAACTTTCCAAACCACGGATCGCCCCACATACGGTTAATCCACTCCTTGGTCTTTCCATACCCCACATCAGTCATCAGTTTATTGACATTGCCCTGAATACGCTGATCGTTGTCGTACGCTATGTCGTAATCCCAAAGAGGTCCCCAATAGAGCAACGAGTCCTGCTGGTTCTTATAGAAATACGTGCTGTAATAACCGTCAATATTAGCACTGACCTCTGTACCGATAAACCAATTTGCCAACGACGTAGAATCGACCCAGCGACGATAGCCTTTCTCTGCATCCAAATAGTCACTGCCATACAGCACGGTCTCGAAGTCACGCATATAGTTGCGTATGTATGTGTTCTGCTTCGCCTCAATCTCATCTTCGTCAGGGTAATGAATGCGAACAGGCACTTGCGCCTTTGATGTGGTAAAGCAATTACCGTCGGCAAAACCGTCCACTTCAAGCAGATAACCGCCAGTGACATCGCTATATTCGCTCAAAGGATAGTCCTGCTCTACTATATTTACACGATGCGCCCTGACCTCAACCTGGTCGCTAATCTGATAATTTCCCAGATAAGTTCCGTTCAGATTCAAGTCGACAAACTTGTAAGCAGGATTGAACTTCATGCCCATAAACTCGCCCATAGCAGATGTTACAGCATTGCGAATGAGCGTCTTGTCGCCAGCATTGGCGAGCAAAGTCCAGCTCTTAGCCTTGGCATACCCTTTGCCAAGGAACTTCTCCTTACTGTGGAATTTCAGTCTGTATGGCTTTTTGCGAAGCCCCCAAGTGGAATTACCTCTTCCGCGAATCTGCAACGAATCATAGCGAGTTATCGAATCATTCTCGTCAATATACCACATCGTAGCATATACATAAGTTTCCTTGCTCGTTATCGACACCTTATTGAAGGTCTCTATATAAATAGCAGGAAGATTTGTGTAGCGCTTGACATTCACAGTCTGAGCTTTCACACCGCAAAACGCCAACAGCATCACAAGAAACGAAATAAGTCTGTTTTTTACCATAAACACATCTTTTGCTAACGCTATTTAAACAAATACGGCAGAACACCTATTTGTAAAGAATACAAATTTAACCAGTTAGCAAAGATATGGAAATTCTTTGACGTTTCAAGAACTAAATAGCAGAAAAGATGCTGTAAAAAATAATCGGTGCAAATCCATATACCGACAGCCACAAACTATATAAGAAAGCGGTACAAGATTTGCACCATTCCGTTAAAGCATCAATACATATCGTATAAAACACGATCGTCATAATCAGCTGGAAGCAACGTATAAATATGCTTATGCAGTTTACGAACACGTGTTGTCAAATCAGCCTCGTCAAAAGCCTTGTTGCCCGCAACAGCGTCGCGTATTTCGTTTATCAGCGCCATTAATTGACAAGCCTCATTGCCCCCATTAGCGCTTTTACCATCTGCATGAGTTTTTGAGGAATGATACCCACGTCTATAGGACAAGAAATAGTTCGTGGTACCATCAAGCGTTCTGCTGCTCGTATAAGCATTAGAGGTCAGCGACCCCAAGTCGATTAGGTTTTGCAAATCTTTGACAAAGTTTGCGCTTACATTTAATGATTTCCGACTTGCCGTAGGCCTTTTCTCGTCTTTTTTACCGCTGCGCAAATACGAATAAACCTGCTTGTCCAATGTTATCAGGGTAAGAGTAGAGTCTGCACCTATAACGAGACATGACTCCGGTTCGAATGAAGGGCAGGTGATGCAAACATAGCGGTACTGATGTTCCTTCATGAAGTACTGATACATGGCATCCCAATAATCCGCATCCTCCATCATTTGTGTATAAACACTAAGTTGTGTAAAACCTGTTCGCTTTGTCTGGCAAAATGCCATAGAAACAACAAAGCACATAAATAGAAGTAAGGCCGCTCTCTTCATTATCATTATATTTTAAGAATTAGTAATATGACTTCACAAACTCCTCTGCCGCTCCAATAGAATCAAGTTTGCCAACATCGAGAATGCGCATACCCTCAATGACACAGCCTTTGATATTCACCTTGTCGCATACACTCAAATAAAAGTCTATTATAGAAAATTTCCCCTCCCAAGACTCCATCAACGGCAATATTGCAGGATTAAACACCTGAATGCCAGAGAACGCAAGTTTGCGACACTTCTCCACATCCAAATCCGCATACGGGCTCTTCACCTGACCAGTCGACACATTAGTCCACCCCACAAGGCGCATATCGTCATCGAAGAGCAGATATCTCGACGTGCTGCGGTCGCTGACGAGCAACACTGCACCCAAATCTCCCGCCGTAATCCTATCGGAGGCATCAGCATAGAATTGGCGCAAATCAACATTGCTCAAAATATCGACATTATGCACAAGCACAGGAACCGCCTCTGCCGAATCAGCAAGCAACGGAACAGCTTTCTTCATTCCGCCGCCCGTTTCGAGCAGCATATCTGTCTCGTCACTGATGCGAACATCAATGCCAAACCCATTGTTCCGAGTTATGCAATCAGTTATTTGCGAAGCAAAGTGATGCACATTCACCACAGCGCGGGAACATCCGCTATCACGAAGTTTTTCAAGAAGAATCTGCAACAATGGCCGCCCGTCCACAGGCACCATCGCCTTAGGCATAGTGTCCGTAAGAGGTTTCAATCTCGTGCCAAGTCCGGCAGCAAACACCAACGCTCTCATACTATCCTAATTAGTTATTATTATGCAAATATACACATATTATTATATATAGAGAAAATAAAACAAGAAAAATCCCTCCAATTCAAGCGAATGCCATACATAAAAACGAACGTCCCAGGACAAGAAAATGCCCACTCTGCGCTCGAAACATCACCACACCTCGGAGAAAAGTATAAATAAAAGTAATATTCGTACAAATAATAGTTTTATTTATATAAATATTAGTTTTATTCTTACAAATATAAGTTTTATTTATACTTTTCTCCGAGGAGGCGGGAAATTTGCACCGAGGAGATGACAATTTTGGAGAACTCAATCGGCTGAAATGTCTGGAATTAGGGATTTATCATAATTCAGAAGTTCGGACAATAACGTCGAGCACGCAAAATACCGGCAAATATTAGCGCATAGCTCAAAAAAAGCCGAAAAATCATTGCCACGTCATGGAAAAGTGGTAATTTTGCAAGCCGATTATTATCAAGGGACTCAAAAGAGCCCCATTTTCAGTGTGTAGATAGTGCATCCTTTGTTAGACGGGACCACGGTCTGTGAATCACTGACAGAAGATAAAAACAAATAAGTAGTAACAAACAAATTAAGATTTAAAGAATGAACACTTTAAGTTTCAAGACTCACTTCGCAACTAAAGAAGAAGCTCAGAAGGAATGGGTCGTAGTAGACGCAACAGACCAGGTACTCGGCCGTCTCAGCGCAAAGGTTGCAAAGATCTTGCGTGGTAAGTACAAGCCATGCTTCACTCCTAACCAGGACTGCGGTGACAACGTAATCATCATCAACGCAGACAAGATCATCCTCACAGGTAAGAAGATGTCAGACAAGACTTACCTCACTTACTCAGGTTATCCAGGCGGACAGCACAGCTACTCTCCAGCTGACCTCATCAAGAGACACAAGGGTTACGAGAGAATCGTACGCCACGCAGTTAAGGGCATGCTCCCTAAGGGACTTCTCGGAAGAAAAGTTCTCAAGAATCTCTACATCTATGAAGGTGGCGAGCACAAGCACGAAGCACAGAGTCCAAAAACAATTGATATTAACGCATTAAAATAAGATAAATAAGATATATGGAACAAGTTCATGCATTAGGCCGCCGCAAGAGCGCCGTTGCCCGCGTATATCTGACTGAGGGTACAGGTAAGATCACTATCAACAAGAGAGACCTTAAGGAATACTTCCCATCAGAACTCGTACAGTTCGTTGTTAAGCAGCCACTTGCACTCCTCGACGTAGTTGAAAAGTACGACATCAAGGTAAACCTCTATGGTGGTGGTTTCACAGGCCAGTCACAGGCTCTCCGCCTTGCTATCGCACGCGCATTGGTAAAGATCAATGCTGACGACAAGAAGGCACTTCGCGCAGAAGGATTCATCACACGTGACCCACGTGCTGTTGAGCGTAAGAAGCCAGGTCGTCCAAAGGCACGCCGCAGATTCCAGTTCAGCAAGCGTTAATATTCGGGCAATTGTACGAAATTATCGTTTAGCATCTAAACCTCTGGGATTCACCGCATAAATACATATATAATCGGGACAAGCGGACTGACTACCCAAAGGTTGGTTTAAAACAAACTAAAAAGAAAGTAAACAAACAAATTAAAAAGAAAACAAACTATGTCAAGAACAAGTTTTGATACATTGCTCGCAGCAGGTTGCCACTTCGGCCACCTCAAAAGAAAGTGGAACCCAGCTATGGCTCCTTATATCTTCATGGAGCGCAACGGAATCCACATCATCGACCTTCACAAGACAGTTGCAAAAATCGACAACGCAGCTGACGCATTGAAGCAGATCGCAAAATCAGGAAAAAGAATCTTATTTGTTGCTACTAAAAAGCAGGCTAAAGAAGTTGTAGCTGAGAAAGCTGCAGCAATCAATATGCCTTACGTTATCGAGCGTTGGCCAGGTGGTATGCTCACAAACTTCCCTACAATCCGCAAGGCTGTAAAGAAGATGGCTAACATCGACAAACTCATGTCTGACGGAACTTACGACAAGCTCTCAAAGCGTGAGAACCTCCAGATCCGCCGCAAGCGCGCTAAGCTCGAGAAGAACCTCGGTTCTATCGCAGACCTTACTCGCCTTCCATCAGCACTCTTCGTTGTTGACGTAATGAAGGAGAACATCGCAGTACGCGAAGCTAACCGTCTCGGTATTCCAGTATTCGCTATCGTTGATACAAACTCTAACCCAGACAACATCGACTTCGTAATCCCAGCAAACGACGACGCTACAAAGTCTGTAGAGGTAATCCTCGACGCTTGCTGTGCAGCTATCGCAGAAGGTCTCGAAGAGCGCAAAGCTGAAAAGGTAGACATGGAAGCAGCTGGCGAAAACGAAGGCAAGAAGAAGGGCGGCCGCAGCAAGGCTCGCGCTGAGAAGGTGGAAGAAGTTGCAGCTGAAGAAGCTGCTGCTCCAGCAGAAGAAGCTTAATCAGCACTTCCAAAATAACAAGTACGAATATCGCAACACGATTGCGATATTCTACTTTTAAGACAAAAGAATAATCAAACTCAAAAAAGAACAACAATATGGCAATTACATTAGCAGAAATAAATGCACTCCGCCAGAAGACACAGGCAGGTCTTATGGACTGCAAGAAGGCTCTCACTGAGGCTAACGGCGACATGGAGGCAGCAATGGAGATTCTCCGCAAGAAGGGTCAGCTCGTTGCAGCAAAGCGTTCTGACCGCGAAGCAGCAGAAGGTTGCGTACTCGCAAAGGTTGACGGCAACTTCGGTGCTATGGTAGCACTCAAGTGCGAAACAGACTTCGTTGCAAAGAACGCAGACTTCGTTGCACTCGCTAACGCAATCATCGATGCAGCAGTTGCAAACAAGTGCAAGACTCTCGAAGAAGTTAACGCACTTCCTATGGGCAACGGAACAGTTGCTGACGCTATCACAGAGCGCAGCGGTGTTACAGGCGAGAAGATGGAACTCGACGGCTATGCAGTAGTTGAAGGAGAGCAGATTGTTGCTTACAACCACATGGCTCAGAACTTCCTCTGCGCACTCGTTGCATTCAACAAGAACTGCGCTGACGAGTACGCTAAGGGTGTAGCTATGCAGGTTGCTGCTATGGCACCTATCGCACTCGACGAGTCTGCAATCTCTGAAGAAGCTAAGGCTGCAGAGCTTAAGGCTATCATCGAGAAGACTAAGGAAGACGAAGTTAAGAAGGCTATCGAAGTAGCTATCAAGAAGGCAGGTATCAACCCTAACCACGTAGACAGCGACGACCACATCTCTTCTAACATCACTAAGGGATACATCACTGAAGAGCAGGGTGCTCAGGCACGCGAAATCATCGCAACAGTTGGCGAAGAGGCACGTAAGAACCTCAACGACAAGAAGATCGAGATGATTGCTCAGGGTCGTCTTAACAAGTACTACAAGGAAGTATGCCTCCTCAACCAGGCTTACATCGACGACAACAAGATCACTGTTGCTCAGTACCTCCAGAACGCAGACAAGGAGCTTACTGTAACAGACTTCAAGCGTTACACTCTCCGCGCTGAGTAATTTTCTGAACAAACAAATCAGAATAAAATATAAGCGGGTCCCCACGTGGGGACCCGCTATTTGTTTGCGAACGGATAACGCCTACATCTCCACAGAGTCAACGATATGCCCATCAAACAAGTTTATCACACGGCTTGCAAACGAGGTGTCACGCTGTGAGTGAGTAACCATCACCACCGTCGTACCTTCAGCATTCAGTTGGGAAAGCAATTGCATAACTTCATGGCCATTCTTAGAATCCAGATTACCTGTTGGCTCGTCGGCAAGAATCAGTTTCGGATTAGTTATAACGGCCCCTTACTTGCCAAATCCCTCAAGCATCATCTTCAGGCCCTCGCCTTGGCTTGGACGAGGCGCATCGTACATGTAAAGTTTGCCTTCCGCATCATAAATCAAGAAAAACGGAATCCCGTTAATGTTAAGCGAGTTGCATAATTGAGAGTTTGAATCCCACAACTGGTGTCCGTGCAGATTGAGCGACTCCATCTTTTTCAGCCATGGCTCCTGCTTCGCATCAACTGAGACAGAAAGGAAAACGACGTTGCCGTTCTGAAGTTCGCTCTCCAGTTTCTGCAAGTGAGGTATCTGCTTGATGCATGGGCCGCACCATGACGCCCATACGTCGATATAGACATACTTGCCGCGGAATGTGGAGAAGTCGACCACATTGCCCTCCTTGTCCTTAAGGACGACGTCGGCAGGGAATGGCGTGCCCTTGACTGTGGAGCGGTTCTTCTTGAACTGCTCAACGAACTTCGCATCGAGCGAGTACTTGTCGGTCATTGCCTGGAGCTTGCTCAAACCTCCCTCGAAATCTGTAGTATAGTCGTATTGAGCCACATAACGAGTGAGTATACCCTCCTCCACCTTAGAACGGAGGTCTACTGTCTCATAATTTGAGCGAAGATAGTCAATCTGCTCGGAGAAAGCGCCCTTAGGCAAACACTGACGCACAATGTCTACTGCTATCGGAAAGAGCGACGCAAGCGGCGAGTCGAGCACATCGATTGGCGCAGGAAGCACATCGCTGGTTGTGAACGGAACTTCCTCTGCCGGTTTTCCGAGGATGCGAGGAAGGGAATTGACAAGATTGTAGGTCGTGGTGTATGCCCAAATGTTCATATATTCACGAACTTTAGCCGTTGCCTTCCCTTTAGGATCTGCATCTTTCACCAACTGCGTGTAGTCGGCAAACATCTTGCGCTGTTTCTTTTCGGACATATCACTGCCAGAAGTCCAAACATCCTTAGTCAGGTTGCCTACTACGGTGTTCATAGCCGAAAGCGCTGAGTTGTCCGCATCATCGACAAACTTGATTACATTGCCTTCAAGCGTTGCCTTAACCGTAACAGCACCAGATGCATCACCTAAGAAAAGCGGCAAAATGGTCTGGCTCTGATTCTTCACACCTGTAATATTGTAGAATCCAACGGCAGAGGCGTCAACCTCGGCTGTAAACTTACTGCCATCGGCAGTCATCTCCTTAATAGTCTCATACCCGCCACCCATCGGACCGGCGTACATTTTAAAGCCACTCACATCATTAGATGCAGGAAATTCAACAGTCAACTGAAGTTTCTGTGCGAACACATTGAACGTCACCAACAGAAACAGGACTACCAAATTTAATCTTTTCATAATCAATAGTATTTATTGTTTTGAATTACAAAGCAGTTCTGCCAACTTAAGGTCGAACGGCGTTGTTATTTTTATATTTTCCCTGTTGCCGTCAACAAGGGTTATTCTTTCACCTAAAGATTCCACAACCGAAGCATCGTCTGTAAAGAAATCCGTATATGGTTGCGAATATGCCTTACGAAGTATAGCCGACGTGAACACTTGAGGTGTCTGAACTAATCTGTAGTCGTCACGAGGCACCGTGGTGCTTACTACAACATTTCCTTCCTTCTGTATCTTTCGAACCGTTTCTACCACACCTATTA
>Ga0233378_1000239_pt1 | contig 13654 bp, 19 predicted proteins | sample ElkDunMinimDraft_7_FD_180690 | JGI IMG/M metagenome (GOLD analysis project Ga0233378, IMG submission 180690) | Fecal eukaryotic communites from dung pellets of Tule Elk in California, USA - Elk Dung E4 | ecosystem: Host-associated > Mammals > Digestive system > Large intestine > Fecal | place... | reverse complement strand
CACACACTTTCAACAAGTTTTCAACCACATATTGCACAACTTTCAACACCGATTTCTATGCACATTGCCAACACTTTCAACAAAGTTTTCAACTTTTCAACATATGGCGCATTGCACAACTTTCAACAGAAAAGTTTGTACAGTATTTTCTTGTTATCTCAACTTTACACCCTGTATAATTAAAGCGTAAACACCGAACAGGGTTGTTTATAAAATACTCTTTCCATATTGCATAAAGGCCGCTTGACGGTGACAGGGTTTCCCGTTGGCGGCCGTTCCTCTTTCTGGGTTCAACGTGTGACCGCTACACGATAAAAAGAGCGGCTAACGTAAACCAAATCTATATTATAAGGAAGGCAAAAACCATGAAAAACGAAAAGACAAACACAAACACACAGGGCTTTGCACTCGCAGAGATCAACGAAGATGCATTTGCTGTACAGGCAGCAGGCGCAGGCGCAGCAGTCAGAGAGACAACAACCACAGAGACAAGCACACTGTTTAACGCCGTATCAGGCGGCAGCAAGGCAGTAAAAGAACTGATAGGCAAGGACGCTATTTCTGTAGTCGATATCGTCATTACTTCTGCTGACGTCAACGAAGTGAAGGACGACGAAACAAGTCCAATTATCAGTCGCCCCGTCGTTCACTTCTTCACAGCTGACGGCGAACACTACAGCACACTTTCTAACGGTGTTGTACGTACCACAAAGAATCTGCTTGCCTGCGGTCTCGTTCCTACAAAGGAAACACCAATCAAGTTAAGATTTAAGGAAATCGAAACAAAGAAGGGCAAAGCACATATCTTTGAACTTGCATAACCTATAATCAAGAATCTGTTTCACGTGTTACATTCCCATTGTTTCACGTGAAACATTTTCACAATTACGAAAGAAGGTGTTACAATGGGCGATTTATCAGAACATTTTGCAAAGCGTGAATTTGCCTGCAAATGTGGCAAAGTACATGAATTTACCATAGCTAAAGAACTGATAGAAAAGCTTGAAAAGCTGCACGATCTGACAGCAGCACAGGCCATTTACATTACAAGTGGTTACCGCTGCCCTGAATACAGTAAAAGCGTCGGCGGATATTTCAACGACGCTCACACAAAGGGTATTGCAGCAGATATTGTCATAGACGGCAAATATAACCGCCTGTCAAGTGAAGCTGTCGCCGAAGCTGCCGAACGCTGCGGCTTTACAGGTATCGGTATCATAGACAATACCGCTGTACACGTGGACGTGAGAAACAACAACAACTATGTCAATCCGCATTGGTTCGGCGACGAAAGAGCAGGTAATGACAATATCAATACCTTTATCACAGGCCGCAAATTTGACGGTGAAGAAACAACCAAAGGTCACAAGCTTACTATAATGCTTGATGACGAAATTATAACAGAGAGGATGATATAAAGTATGAGAATACTGAATAGCGCAAATGTAGCGTCATTAATGAACATTATGCTTAAAAATGCAAGAGGTACAACAAGCACAGACGACGGCGCAGAGAGTGACGGCCTTGTCGTCGCTGAGGATTTAAGCAACCTTGTCGACGGCGGCGTCGAACTCTCCAATACTCTTACAATGGAGAATTTCAGAAATGTTCTGACAGGTATGCTTAACGGCGTAGGCCGTATCCTGTACGAAAACGCAAAGCTTTCAAGCCCTTCCCGTTTTGATCTCTTTGTAGATATCTCCGAGTATCTTACTATTCTGGAGAAGGTAAGAATATCTGCGATTGAATTTGAACAGTCCTATATGTACGCTACAAGCGGCGGCAGCAGCTTTGAGGATATGTTTAATAACCATCCGCTGACATTTACAGTCAAGGTATGGAACACAATAGGCAGTTACAGGACAAAGCCTTTTACAATCTCCATGAAACAGCTTGCAGACAGCGCACGCAAGCCCGAAGAAATCACACGTCTTATCGGCGAAATCTACGCTGTAGTGGAAACTACATACTATACTGCAATACGTGAAGCTGAAAAACGTGTTGTTATGAATCAGGCTGCAAATTGCTGTATGTATCGCAACGGCGTAAACTGCATTGACGTCCTTGCAGCATATAAGGCTGCAACAGGCGAAACACTGACAAAAGCAACCATGAATACAAGCGACGACTTCAAGCGCTGGATGTTCGGTATCTGGCAGCATTATAAAATGCTTATGGGAGAGGCAAGCGGCAACTTCAACGCTGAACAGAATCTGATAAATACAGATAACGAGGATATGCGCAGCTTCATTCTTGAGCCATTTTATACACCACTGCGCACAATATCCGTATATCAGGACGGTGCAAACTTCAAGGACGCTTTCGACGGCGTAAAGGTCATTCCGTTTATTCAGAACATCAACGAGCCACAGAAAATCGAGATTGTACCCGTTGACGCCCCTGCAAATGTTAACGAAATTGCAATTACCGATATTATCGGTATGATCTGGGATAGACGTGGCACAATGCTGACAGCAACCGATATCGAAGCAGGCAGTCAGCACAACGACTTTGACAAGTGGGATAACTACGTATACAATTTCGGCGTGCGTGAAATGTGCGATAAGGGCAGCAACGCTATACTGTTCGTGGCGCACGACGCTAACGGCGCAGCAGCATACACCATTGATACAGACTAATAAAAACAATAGGCCGCTGAAATATGCGGCCTGTTTTTGAAAATGAAGGTGAAACAATGAGCAGAACAAACAACGTTTTAAAGGCGCTGCGTGCGCAGTTTGACAAACATTTTTATATGCCTGACCGCTGCGGCGTATATGGTAGTATCATACAGCTGATAGGAGCAGAGCAATTCACGTGGAACGGCCTGCCCGATACAACAAATTCACACTGGACAGAACGTGCAGTAAATACAGGTATTGCAGCATTTTACAAAGTCCCCGACGGTCTGAGCGCCGTAAATAAGGGGTACACAATTACGCCCTGTGCTTTCAAAGGCCTGCTAAATAATACAGGCGTAGGGCAGGCAATAACGGCACACGGCACAGACTACGAAATATCATTTGATATGGAAAAGGACAAAGACAAATTTGTGCTGATACGTAACAACGACTATTTTTATTCCGAATACCCGAATTTAGCATGGTTTGCCGAAATGCTGTCACGTACCGACGACAGCGAAAAGGCGCTGATTATATGGTCAAAAATGCACCCTATCGCAAAGGCGCAGACGGGTATTGAAGCGGCAAAGCTACAGGAAATTTTGCAGAACATTATCGAAAATGACGATATGTACAACGTTATCGACGACAACACTAAAGCGATCTCACCAAATGCAACTTCTCGTGATGATAGTGTGCTGAGACTGACGGACGAAAACGCCGTGGAGAAAATGCATTTTCTGTCCGAGTTTCATTACGAACTGATACGCCGATACTGTACGTTGTATAATATGCCATTCCGCACAAACAGCAAGTCAGCGCAGAGTTTGGAAAGTGAACTGCATAATACTGATATCTTTTCGCAGGTTATCAACGCAAACCGCCTGAAATGTCGTCAGGACGCTGCAAAAGAAATCAATGAAAAGTTTGGTTTATCGGTATCAGTAGACTTTAGCGAACTAATCAAAAAAGAAAACAAGATAATAGATAGCAACGTACAGGAAGAAGTTAACGAAGCAGAAAACAAAGAAAATGTTTCACGTGAAACAACAGACGAAACGGAGAGAAGTGAAGAAAATGGAGAAGGTGAAGCAGCTACAGCAGCCAAAGAAACAACCTAATTGTTTGGATGAAAACGGTCATTTAGTGCTACAGCCTATCATTGACATAGCGAAAGAATATGACTGTCCTTTTATCGGGCTGATAGGTGAAAAGCGTATAGGTAAAACTTATAGCTGTTTTGGCTACGGCCTGAGAGAGTATTATAAAAGCGGCTGCGGTATGTTTTACGCAAGGCGCTATGACAAAACGTTTACGGAAAATATATGCGGCAACTTGGTAAACGTGCACAGGCAGGATATTATAAACCTATCCAAAGGCCGTCACAATGCAGGCCGCCTAATGGGTAAATACTTTGACCTTGTCAGGGAAACGGAGACAGCAACGGGAACGATAGTCAGGAAGAACCGAAAACACTTTGCGTACTGCCGCAGCCTTAATAATATTGAGACTGAGACAGCCGACGACAAAGAGGATATAAGCTGTATCATCTATGACGAATTTCTCACACGTGGAAAAGAACTCCCCGACGAATTTAACAAGTTGATGATACTGCACGCCAATGCTACAGGTAAACGAACTGACCGTTTTATACCTATGTTTCTATTAGGAAATACAGTCAGTCGTGAAAGTAATGTGGCGGAGTGTTTCGGAATTTCGCTGCGTGATTTAAAGCGTGGTGTGAATATCATCACCAACAGCAAAGGTGAAGCAAGAATCATATTGTACTACGTTCCCGAAACAGTCAAGGGCGAAAAGTCAGCAGCTACTTACTATGACCGCTTTGAGAACGATCATATTAATATGATCTCTCATGGTGATTGGACAATAGGCACATACCGAATTGCAAGTCAGAACGAACTTGCTTTGAAGGGGCTTGAAATACTTGTTGTGCATAAGTCTTTAGCTGTAGGCTTGACAGTCACAACCTACGGTATACAACCCCGAATTGTAGTTCACGCCCCGTCATATAATTACACTTTGAGAGTATGCAGCAACTTGTCAAAGACGGCGTTAAACTACATACCGCCTAACATAGTGAGACTAATACTCGGCGGCTACATGGTCGCTGAATCTCCCGAAATAGGCGAAAATTTCCGTGATATCTGCAAGCACTTGAAGGGCTGCGAACAGATATTGAAACTTTACGAATAAAAAAGGAAGGTGCAAAGCATATGTTTAACAGCAGCGGATATCCCCGTAGAATTGATGAACAGATTGACGAGTATATATCACCGCCCCCGATATCAGATATTACTGATAATAATGGTAATGTGATCTTATCGTCAAATTTGCTGCTCTCTTACCTATACCACACCTACGGCAACTACAAAACAAATGCCCCTATGTCGCAGTTATGGTTTATGTATGACGCTATTCATCACGCTGACTTTTTAAAAGCCTATGACGCATGGACAGCAATATATAATCCACTTGACAACTACAACGGCAGCGAAACAAATGTCTATATGACCAATGACGGCGACGAAACAGAGACGATAACACACGGCAAAACAACGACAGTGACCGCAAACAACATAACAAATCAGACTGACGTAACAACATTTGACAGCAACACATACAAGCCTGAAGGACAAAGCAAACAGACAGGCAGCAGCACGGACGCCGAAAGCGGCACAACTGCAACCCGTCGTGATCGTACAAGTAAATCGCTGACAGTTGATAATACAACATATACGGCCGATAACGTACACGCTGAACTGAAAAAGCGCAGCGGCAATTTAGGCGTGACAACCTCGCAGCAAATGATAACAAGCGAAATTGATATGCGTTTAAGTCCCCTTGTTACCATGTACATTGATACCTTTGTATCGGAATATGCATACTGCATTTTAGGTGAATGGGGGTCTGACTATGACAATTAAATTTTTCAGAATGACGGAAAACCCCGACGTAGTCAGCAAGGATATAAATGTAGACGCTCCCGTGGTAGCATTCACGGACGCACGGCCGACAGCTAATTGCAGTATTCTTTCGCCCGTGCTGCTGCTCACGTGGACAGCAGCTTTGCAGGGCTGCAATTATGCATATATACCCGATTTCGGCCGTTTTTATTTCGTCGGTGACATTACCTTAATGACGGGCGGCCGCTGCGCTGTACCGTGCTACGTGGACGCCCTCACGTCGTGGGCGGCAGGGATAAAGGTTTGCAAGGGTACAGTGCTGCGTGCGGAGAATCCAAAATCAATGCAGCTGCACGATAGCAAATTTCCGCTGATAGCAAAAATGGGATTGGTGCAAACATTCTTTGATACAACACCATTTTCAATCAATGACGACGGGTACAACTATTTACTAACGGTACAGGGAAAGGAAGGTGCAACAGGTGAAGGTTAATGAAAGTGTATACGGCGCAGCTGCCGATTGGATAAAAATTGGCAGCATGACAGAAACTGACAGAAACAAACAGTTCTTAATGGCCAATTTTGGAGACAATACAAGCAGCTTGCACGACGGCACAGTTAAGGGCAAGCTTGAATATGGCAAGCCTATTGATAAATCGTTAAGTTGGTGCGGCCTTGGCTTTAAATCAACATATAGTAACGTTGAATACTGGAACAGGGTATATAATACCTACACCGACGCTACAACAGGCAAGGAAATAAAATTTGAAAAATTCCGAAACGAAAAGCGCAGCGTGACAAATTTTGCATGGATATACAATTCTAACGTTTCCCCGTCGTTAGGCGTCACAAAGTATTCATGTACTGATAACACATTAAGTGATACAAGCGGTTATAACCGTTGGTCGCCTTATCCTGCATACTATAACAATCAGGCTACGGGAAATTGTAACAGCGACTTAAAACCTGTAACACAAATACCCATGAAAAACTGTGTTGTTGTTCCTGTGTTGCGTGTGCGCAGCGATCTGACTACAACCACAGCAGGCCATACAGTCACAATGTGGGAATATCTGGACGACAGCAGCACGTACAATTACAGCAACAACCCGTATATAACAGCTATTGGTATGCGTGTAATGACGTATCTAAACAACAGTCAGACAACACGTACAGTGTATCTAACATCAACTTCCGCAGCGTCAGGCGTGTGTGTTCTTGATGAATTGAATTATCAGAAAGACGAACCACGATTTTATGATGTACCTAATAGGAAAATGGGACTTGTATATGCTTACAGCAGCAATTATTTTGGCTCAAGAACTATCGAAAGACTTGTTTTCGGTACGTTATCTGTAGGTATGTCAAGTGTTAACAGCGATACTGTACAGCTTGCTAATGCAGCGCAAAGCGGCGCAGCAGGCATAACAAACAGGGCGCAGATTATCCCCGTTTTACCTCATCCAAATGCACAGTGGACTGACCCCATAACAACTAACCTGAATACACGTATATACTATATCACGTATTACGACGGTTTAAAGGAATGGGTGCGGCGTCAAATTGCTTGCTTTGGTTTATTCTTCACCGACGACGAACAGACAGCGCTAAACGGTGAACTTGACGACGATAATATGCTTCTCGGTACACTTGTTAGCGGCGTCGGAAATGGCGACTATACACACGGCGCAGACAACAGGAAGCAGCCACAGTGGAACTGGAATACAACCAACGACGGCGACTATGACCCGTCAAACCCTCCTGAGATTGATGACAACACATACGGCCGTCCATGGGGCTTTAATTCTGTATCGCTTGCAGATAGTACAATAAGACGCTACGTTATGTCGCCTGCCGAACTTGCAAACCTCGGTCAATACTTATGGGATATCGTAGATACAACTGACCCTGACGCCCTTATACAAAATCAGACGTTATCGAACTTTTTAACAAACAATCCGCTTGATTGTGTGATCTCCCTCAAATACTTCCCCTTTTCGGATATGTCGCAGGCGGCCTTGACAAATTTAGTCCTTGGTAAAGTAACAGTTCCAAACGTCGCAGGCCGTCCATTTGGCGCTGACAGTACAACCCGTAGTTGTGGCGTGAAACATATCTATCATCGCTTTAATGATTGGCGTGATTATATCTGTGATTATTTCCTGTATCTGCCATTCTGCGGCACATTAAAGCTTGACGCTGAAACAGTTGTTGGCCGTGATATATGTGTATACTATGCGATAGACTACACAACAGGCACGTGCACGGCCTATGTAACGACGTGGGACGACGACGGCGCAGAGTGTTATATAGACAGTGCGTCAGGTAATTGCAGCGTAGATATACCGCTGTCAGGCGTCGAAACTGCAACGCTGACGGGAGAACTATACAATGCGAACGAAAACTTAAAGGCGCTGAAATTTAACGGTATTGTAGGCGCTGCACAGGGTGCTTTAAACATAGCAGGCGCAGCAGGCAGCGGCAGCAAGTTAGCAGCAGCAGGCGCAGGCCTACAGGCAGGCGCAGGCATAGTCAACGCTATTCACGACAAAACCGTTGCAGAGTGGAACATATCACAGACACAAATTCCGCTTAAAATGATTGGTGCGTCAAGCGGCTGCAATAGTTTTCAGGGCGAACTTACACCGTGTGTATTGGTCTTTTATCCTGAGACTGACGACAAATTTAGTCGTGCTGACTATCTGCACACCGTCGGCGCTGCCTGCTGCGAAAGTGGTACGATAGGCGACTACAAAGGTTATGCAGAAATTGTCAACGCTGACTTGTCAGGACTTGCAGCAACGGCCGACGAAATCAACATTATAAGAAATCAGCTTGCGAAGGGAGTGTATTTATAATGGCGTTCAAAGTTAAAGACAAAACAATTTATCTGTCGCTTATGTCACTTGTCACAGTGCTGTTTGCGATCGTGTACACGGTGTTAGCATTAAACGACAGTCACGGTAATTACACGGAAACAACCAAAAATATCATACTTGTTATAGTGGGCGCATTCTTCAATAATGGCACAAACATAAAACAGGACGAAGGCACGAAAAAAGAATAATGTTTCACGTGAAACAAAAAGCAGCTGATTAATTCAGCTGCTTTACTTTTTGGAATTGTCGGATTAGTTTCAAGTATTCAGGCGCTACGGACAATGTAAAGTCAATTGGTATCAGTGCATGATATGAAGATACAGGCTGCAAAACTGTTTCGCCCTTATAGTCTTTGATAGGCGTGTATGTTGTTGTCATTCTGTCGTCATAGGCGCTTGCAAATTTGTTTGTAAACAGGTGCTTTATAATTACATCGGCGTCCAGATATACGGGATTGTAGCGGCTGAAAATGTGCTTTACCCTGTAACGGTGTATTTCCTTTGGTATGGCCTGCTTTGGAAGGCCTGCAATTACGGTTACAATATCGCCGTTCTGTTCTTCCTTGATGTACTTTTTAGCACCTAAACAAAGGAAACGTTTATACTGTTCATCAAAATCCCATGTTCCTAATGTGGTCAAGTACTGTGAATTGTCAAGGTGTTTAAACCTTCTCACGTTGGCCGCCTTGCAGCTGTGGTTGAATGCTTCCAGTTCCTTTTCAAGCTGCAAGCCCTGTTTGTTTGTCTTATAGTATAGACTGTCCGTATCGTACTGCACTACGCTGTCAGGGTATTTTATAATATACTGTATCAGCATACGGCGTGCATAGCTTGTTATGTAAAAAGCCCAATATGGATTCAGCCATGTGTTACGCCTGAGATCGTCAAAGGTAAATTCTTTCTCGGGGGTAAACAATGCTGTTTCGTCAAGGGCGTTAAATATATCGTCAGGGCGTGTGGCAAGCGTTCCGAAATAGGTATTTACACGGGCTTTGCTGTCTCTGTATTCAACTGTTTTCTGCGCTTCTTTGCCCTGTTCTTTCAGCTTGCTTTTGGTTATATAGTCCTCTATTACGCAATCACGTAACCATTGCGGCAGCTTTTTATAACCCCATGGAAAATACCACAGCTTCAACAGTACAACGTTTTCCATATTATACGCCCTGCTGTAAATGTCAAAATCAACATCATTCATAACGCACACAAGATTTTTTGCGTGCAGCAGTTTTCCGTTGTTGATGATAGCGTCTTTCGGCAGGCCGTGGCGTTCTTTGTATTCGTCAAGGCCGTAATGCTTATGGTTTATTATTTTATGTTCCGACAGAAAAGCGTGCTGCGTATTAGCTGTCAGTTCCTTGATATACAGCAGCGCAAACCATGGCAGGCCTTTTTCTTTGCAGTCGTTCCACTCTTTCAAATGGCCTGTTTCAATTTTTCCCTGCGGAAAGTCCTGAGACAGCATTTGATATGGATAGTCGGACGTGATATCTGCACACTTGACGCCGTGTAGTTCCTTGCCTACTTCACATATATTGCTGCCAACACTGCCGCCTGCGAAGGCGTATGACCTCAACAAATTCCAGTCAGCCGCATTTGTAAAGATACTGTAATTTCGCTTTTTCAGCAGCTGCACGTTACTTTTTTCTAACCATTTACCGCCTAAATTTTCACGGGCTGCTGTCAATCCTTCGTCTGCTTCAATACGTTCCTTTAGGCGCAGGCGCACAAATCCGCTTGTTGTATAGGGTATGTATATTACACCGTTAGGCCGTGTGTATGCTGCGAAAATGGCCGTGTGCATTTCGGTCAGTATAAATACGTCATTCTGCATATAGCGGCGTTCACGTGCGGTTATGGGGGTATTAAACGTGCGAACCTTGTTATAGTCCAAATCGCCCTTCATTTTCACATACTTTGTGCACCAGTTCTTTGATATATCGGCCAAACTATGACCAAACAGGCCTATTGCTTCACGGAATTGTATGCAGCTTTCCAATTCTACCAACAGCACGTCACGACGGGACTTTGAAAATATCTTGCTTATCTCATAACGGCCGCCCTGAATGTAGTTCTTCATAAACGCCCATTCATGGGCGAAATTGGCGACCCATATTATCATTTTTGGTTTTGTTTCACGTGAAACACTGTCGGCTTTGACAACTGCAATGAAGGTATCGAACCACTTGAAAAAATCATCATAGTGGCGGAAAGAGAAATATTTTTCACCTATTGCAAACTGTATGTGATAGACAAAACAAGCGTCAACAACTGTCCGTTTATCTATGATGTTTCCTTCTTTGTCAAGCACGTTTTCTGTATGTAGTAGGGTACTACTTTCCGTATCGTATCCGCAGCCTGTTGTGTAGTAGCTGTCACAGTCGTTAACGGACGCCGTGCAGGGGATATCCTGCACGGGGTAAAGGTTGTATAAAATGTCAGTCATATTCGAATAGCACCTCTCCTGTTTCTGTATCAATTAAAATTGCATTTCCGCTGTCGTTGTACACTATATCCGTGCTGCGTACTTCGCTTTCATCCTCTGCATACAGTTCATTATCTATTTCCTGTAACTTATCAAACAGATATGACGGGTCTTTAAATGCGTCATATGCATTAAAATCAATGTTATTTTCAAGCGCTAACTCCTGCGCTTCATAGACTTTTTCTGTCAGATCGTCAAGCGCCTTTTGTCTTTCCTCAAATGCTTTGATACTGCTGTACTGTGATTTACTGTTCTTGTTTTTGTTGTACTTTTCCATAGCAGCTGTTGACGCTGCTTTCGCTTTCCTGATATTCAGATTGTTGTTGCTGCGTGCTCTTATAGATTGGTGATACTTTTTGTTTGCGTTAGCATTTTGCAGCTGAATAACGCCGTCTTTGTTAGTCCTGACTTTAAAACGGAAAATATTCATTGTGGCCGCTTCATACTGCCTTGACTGTGTGCCGAAAGTTGCTGCAATGTTTCGCAAATTACGGTTTATGCTGTCTATGTTGCGCTGTGTGGCGCTGCGCTTTTTAGCCATGATATTCACCGCCTAACGCCATAAGCAATGCTGTACTTATCATATCACAGCGCAGCTTATACTTGCAATACTTGCAGATATCGCCGTAACATTCGCCTGTTGTCGCAAATTCATTCATGATTAACAATGCTATGTCAAATGTTGTCATTCTCAAAACCTTCCTTCCAGTATCATTTCAGCGGCCATATATGCCATATTAGCGGCCGTGTATTCAACGTCTGATATGTAAATCAAGTAACCTTTTGGCGTCTGATAATACCATTCGTCAAAAGCCATTTCCCATAAATCTTTATTTGTTTTCATTCGGTGCACCCTCTTTCCTTGCTATTTCTTCACGACTCTTTTGCGCCGCATATGTGCAGGCGCTCCGTGGGCGTGTCAGCAGATAGCCAAACCATTCACGGCCAACGGTATCAAGAAACTCTGCTGCTTCATCTCCGTTGTTGTACCGTTTACATTCGTCCTGATATCCGTTAGCGTCACTTGCGGCCTGTATCAGTATAGCATGCATTAGGTTGTCAAGGGGCGTCGCGTACGTGCCCCACACGTTAGGCTTGCGGATATGACGGGCGGCGCTGCGGTTAATCTTCATTGTTTGCACCTTCTTTCATATTCATATCAGTATCTGTATACAAATATAGCAGCTTGCAGGCGTATTCCTTTTCATATTGGCGGCAGTCTGTAAAGGCTGCCTGTCGTGCTTCTTCTAACGTTTCACCGATACGAACCATAGATAATACAAAAGGTTTATCTGTCACATGGTATTTGAAATAGGCTTTGAACCAATATGCACACATTTTATTCACCTTCTTTCATTATGTACTTGCAGCGGCCTTTACCGTCACAGCATATATTTTCCAGTATGCACGTATCGTGTGATAACCAATGGCACAGGGGTATTACTTCCCCTGTGCTGTTGTTTACTTCGTATTCATGGCCATTGATGATTATGCGATCATTCATTTTGTGTTTACCTCTCTTTCATGTACATAGTTAAAACAGATCGTCGTTGTATCGTTCTCATTGTTGTATACGCTTATGTGGGCGGCCTCTGTTGGTATACCCTCTATAAACATTACTGTTTCAATCTTGTCTCGCCAATCACCATTTAATGTGATAATGATATTTACTGTCTTTTTCATTTTGTGTTTACCTCTCTTTCAATCCAGTATGTTACAGTGTGATAATTTGTACTTCTCGGGTCGTTGCTGTGCTCAATGTAACCTTTACCAAATCGGCCGTTATACTTTTCAAATGTGCTGCCCTTCACGCTGTGATATCCTCTGTGTGTGGCGCTGTGGTGATAGTAGTGTTCTTTACCGTTGATTTTCATATTGTACCTCTTTTCTCCCCGTGTAGCCGATAGGTCAGCTATTGTATTCTTATACTTTAACACTCATGTAAACGGGTATTTCTTGATTATCATTCATTAATATATTTGTGTTGTTTGTTGCTATGTAATGTGCCCTATTTACTACTTCTTTCAATCCCTTTTCATTACGTGGGTAAATAAAGTCTAATATTTCCCAGTTTAATGTGTCGGACATTTGCGCCCTTATTATGTAGTGTTCTTTGTCAACCTTGAATCCTGTTGCTGTTTTAATAATGTGTTCACCGACAATCTGTAATGCAACTATATGCGGCTTTTTAAACGTTGCATGACGTTCATTGATTCTTAATTCGTGTCCGACAATTTCAGCGGTTTTAAATTCTTCCCATAAATTAAGCGGTGCAAATTGTGCTTTCCCTAAATACTCAATGTTGTTGTTTTTGTCATACACAACAATCACTTGATTTTCGTCAAGTTTGCCGTTCTCAATGTTGTCAATAATCCAGTTTGTAACATTAGTTTTCATGGTATACCTCTTTCCGACTTTTTACAGTCTGTTTAAATTTGATTTATTTTACAGATAGTAATATATCTGTTTTAGTCGTTTTTTATTTAATTATACACCCTGATAGAGTAAATGTCAACTGCGATAACAAGAAAATACTGCACAAACTTTTCTGTTGAAAGTTGTGCAATGTGACATATGTTGAAAAGTTGAAAACTTTGTTGAAAGTGTTGGCAATGTGCATAGAAATCGGTGTTGAAAGTTGTGCAATATGTGGTTGAAAACTTGTTGAAAGTGTGTGGAAAAGTTGAAAGATTGTTACCAGTTTGTAATAAAAAAGACGGGAAAAGCCCCTGTTATTATTACTCCCCCC
>Ga0233378_1000237_pt1 | contig 13705 bp, 23 predicted proteins | sample ElkDunMinimDraft_7_FD_180690 | JGI IMG/M metagenome (GOLD analysis project Ga0233378, IMG submission 180690) | Fecal eukaryotic communites from dung pellets of Tule Elk in California, USA - Elk Dung E4 | ecosystem: Host-associated > Mammals > Digestive system > Large intestine > Fecal | place... | reverse complement strand
AAAGTAATTTGCAAGTTCTTTTGTAGACATTGTAGTTAAGTTTTCAGTCTTAACATCCGATAAAATAAGTGAGTTATTCATAGAAACTCCTTGCGGTTTTAGGTGTAAACTTTCCAGGTATTACCTAAAATCGCTTGTTAAAAAAAAAGCCTCATATTCACGTTCACTCATTTCTGAGTGTTCCCACAACGTAAATACAAGGCTCAAAATCTTAATCGGTTCAAAACTGCGTGGGAAACTCACCTTTTAACCGACTATTTATTGAATTAACAATCCGTTTTATAATCATTCTATTTTGAATGATTATATATTATATATAATGCCATATAGCATTATTGTCAAGAGTTTTTTTTATGGAAATATCATTTTTTTGGCAAAATGTCAAAATTTTATTAAAAAATAATAATCTAACTCAAAAAAAACTTGCGGAAATATGTAATATTTCCTTCGGAACATTGCAAGGTTGGATTACAAAGTTAATAGTACCAGATGTTTTTTCATCAGTAAAAATTGCAAAAGCACTAAACACAACAGTAGAATTCCTAGTTACAGGCATTGAACCAGAAATAACTAAACAAGATATTATCAATTACCTTCAAAAATTGCCTTAATATAAATCTAGGTGTAGGAAATTCCTATACCTTTAATCTCTCAAACAGAAGATATTTTTTAATAAAAAAAGGCTAGTCATAAAAACTAGCCTTTAATCATATCAAGAACAAACCTAGAAATACTTTTATTATTTTCTTTTGCAAGTTGTTTTAGTTTTGTTATTTCTTCCGGCCTTCCGGAAATAGTTGTAGTAGAAAATATAGTTTTTCTACCTAGTTCCGTTCCTTTGTTAGGACTACCTTTCGGTCTGCCCCTTGTTTTTTTTTCTTGCATAATATATTACAACTCCTATTACTCCACCAATAAAAACATAAAAAAGTTTATCCAAGACAAACAAAATAACACTTGACATATTGCCCCCTTAACACAATAATAAAGGAAACAGTGAGAAGTTGCTGCAACAACCTCTCACCACTGATAAATTATTTCTTTCTTTTGTTTTTCTTTCTGTCTTTGTTATCTAGTTTTTTTGTTATCTTGTAAACAATAATACTACTAACAAGAACTAAAACAAAATCTAATAATTTATCAGCAAGATAAAGAAGAATATCCATTATCTTTACCTCCTGAGAGATTGTGTTCTTCAATCTCTCAATGATTCAATAATACCACTTTACAAATATTTTGTCAATTACAATTTATTATCTAAACCCAAACATTTTATTTGACAATTTTTTATAAAAGCGTTACTATAAGTATAGGCTGTGAATCGTCAAGGGCGTTAGCTTCCGGGCATGTACATGGAAGTCTCACAGATTTTTCTATTTTGCCTTCCCTATAACAATCAAACAGTTTTAATTCTCCGTATTTATTATAACTAGCTATAAAATAAATAGTACCTCTTGAATATCCTTTAAATTTTATCAAATTAGTTTTTCTTCTTCTTGAAGTACCTTCATAACGAATAATTGTATGTTTATTTTGTATTGTTCGTCTGAATAATAAAATATCTTCCGATGATATATTATGTTTTCTTAGATTTAACGAATGTCTTAATTCAGAACTTCCCATTGTTAAACTGTCTATATTTATCCCTAATTTTAGTTTAAGTTTGTTTGAAAAATGACTAGGTATATCACACAATTTAATATTTTCATCATAATTTGGATTAGTTATTGTATCGTGTATAAAAGTTCTTAATTCTTGTTTTGTTGCATTGTGTTCATGCCATCTAACAGATATTTCCCTATCATCCGCATAGTAATATCTCCATTTTCCATTTATGAGTTTTTTATATTTGTATTTCACTCCAAAAGATTTTAAAAGCTCTACATAAGCAGATTTCTTGATAACCAATTTTACCATTTTTTTTCTAAGCTCCTTTTTTTTTCTCCCATTTTATCTATACCCAAACATTTTATTAATTTGTCTTAAACTTTTCCCCTTTGGAATTACACTATCTTTTTCTCCATTCTGATCATTTGTTTGTTTTATTGATTTTTGAGCCAGTTTTTCTTTAATTTTTTTCTCTGCTCGTTGTTCATAAAAGCCATTAGTTCTTGAATCTCCACAAGCTAAATTTGCAAGTGCAAAACTCCAGAATGTATCAGCGTGTCCGTTTTCGTCTCTGTCTGCGTCATACCTAAAATTATTTCCACTAGTTGCAATTCTTCTGATACTGTGTATTTGATGATGCAAGTTTTTATCATTAGGCAAAATAAACTCTCTGTGTTGTAGCCCCAGTTTTATTCCTTGTGCCATTTCTTCTTTAGCTTGGGCAGTAAAATATATTCCTTCAACTTTTGCCTTTCCAATATCTTTTTCAAGTCTTTCCAGAATTGGCAACCCCATTCCCGTACAGTCAATACACATTCTTCTAATAGGCAATGCCTGATTTAATCTTTTTATTGCTGCAATTTGATATTCAAAATCTTTACCCCTTAATTCTTCATACCCAAAAACTTTCTTTTTGCCATTTGGTAAAAGCCCCAAAACAAAAATACTTGCAGCATCTCTTTTTTTCGCAATATCATACCCTAAATACAATACTCCATGTTTTTCCGGATTGTATTCTGTAGTACACATATCATCTACAGTCTTGCAAATTTGTAATTCTTTACCAAAGAAACTGTCTGCCTCACCAAATTCTAAATCTTTTTCTAAATCTTCATTGGAATAATCTTCATTCATTCCAGGAGTACAGGAATAAATTTCTTCTAAAGTGATATAACTTTCGGCACTATCAATGAACAGACATTCACACTCTTGCTGAAAATCTTCTAAAACATCGTTTCTAAATATTTCTTTAAGTGTTTCTGTTGCAAATTTCTCGACTCTTTCTTCTGTGTTCATATTAGGTGCTTCACGTACAGCTGTTCCTACATCAATACACAGAGCAGTAGAAAACCACCAAGGAACATTAAACCTTTGATAAGCAGGATATTTTTTCTTGTCTGTGCAGATTTCATAAAAGCGACCAATACATCCTAAAGGTGTTGAACCTACTTCAATTGTTCCACCACGAGAAATAACATACAAAGCAGCAGTGTATACTAATTTAGACATATTAGGAAGAAATATACCGTATTCATCAAGAGAAATATCTCCACCTTTTCCACGAGGTGGTCTACAAGGCATTGAAATTAAACGAGATGTAGTTTTCCCATTTGCGTCCAATAATTCAATTTCTGATTTATTTTCTGTGATAATTTTTTTCTTTGCAAAATTCGGAATAGAATCATAAAACTCGCGTATGTACCTAATTTTTTCTTGTGCGTCGGATTCGTTGTAAGATACAAATTGTTTAACATACTTTTGTCTACCAGGATCTAAGGCTTTTGACAAACCTTTTAAACCTGTTGCAAAAGAAAACCCAGTACGTCTTGATTTAAGAATTGAAATAAATTGTTTAGTTGATAAAATAAAATCTTCTTGCCAAGGGTCTAGTACAAGTTGCTTATCATCAAATTTACAATAAGCATAAAGATAATCTAATCTTTCATCTGGTGTTAATTTTTCCACAAAGAACCCCTATTTTATAAAAAATGATAAAATAAAATATAAAAACTCTACTTTTTTGATAAAAAAACTTCAAAAAAGTGATAAATTTTGAATATTTTCTTATTAATTTTAATCATAATCAGGCTGATTCTCGTTAGTTTCGATGTATTCGCCAGCAGCTTCTCTAATTTCTTGATTTCTAAGTTTAATTGTTGTTTTAACTGATGCGAAGTTTTCTTTGATTACGTCCAGAGTAGTTTCAACGTCATATTCATTGCTATTTGCATTGCCATTAAGTTGTTCGTTTAATTTAATCAAATCGTTTGTTTCTTTTTCTCTGTTTGGTAATTTATATGTCGTAATACCGACATTGTTAATCTCGATGTTATCAATTATCGCCGCTTTTTCTCTGTCAAGTTCTTCTAAAGGGATAACAGATGTAATCTGTCTAGTTACTCCTGTTTCAGGGTTTTCTATTTCTGTATTTGTGTAAAAATCCTTAATATTATATGTGGCCCTCGAAATTTTTTGCGTGATTAATTTATCAACAGCATCTTTTACAGACACTTTAATTTGTTCATCTGTAAATTTCTTAATTAAATTAACCACAGCAGGACATTCCCGAATAAGTTTGTGTTTAGCAACATACGAAGTTTTTGTAGAATACCCAGCTTTTTGAGCTGCAACTGTAGGATTTTTATATCCATTTTGTCCTGGAGTTGTATACCAAATAATTAATAGCTTTTGTCTTTTAAGAAGTTTTACACCACCCCAATCGTAGGCATCTAAGTCAATGATTGAGCCATCTGGCAATGTATCTGTATACTTTTCCTTCGCCATTTTTTTCACCTCTAGGCTATGCCATATCTACAACTGCTAGAATATCATCTGCATCAACTATAAATCCTTTGCCATCAATTTCACATTCTGTAAGTTTATATTTATCAGCATAAATAAAATCGCCTTTAGTTATTGGCACATCAATATTTACAGGAACAGCCTCAACTTTACACATAACAATTCTTTCGTTCTTTTCTTCGGGCAAAATAATCCCTGATTTAGTTTTTGTTTGTTTTTGTTTTATGCTAACTAAAACTTTATTATTAAGCATTTCTATTTTCATTTTTTCCCTCACACCGATGTTTTGTATACGCCCAAAATTTTCGTCCTAATTGTGTATATACCTCTAATGGTTCTGCATCACATTTAACAACTCTGTCATTTTTTACAGCGATGTAAATTACTGGCTGTTTACATTCTTGACAAATTTGCATTTATTCTCCTTTGCAGGCTGTTTCCCTGAAAAGTTTGTTGAAATGTACAAGAAGTAACAATTCCTTGCCATATTTTAAATTCTACATTGCCAAAAAAATCAGAATCAAGAAAGTTAAGATCAAAATCAAAACTTTCTTTTTCATCCACAGGTTTGTTGTTCAACACTTCTGAAACAATTACTCCATGTTCTATGCCGAACTTTAAAGTTCCAATAAACTTTTCTTTTTGTTTGGCTAATAGTTCATTTCTAATAAAATTTTTTGTATTCATATTTTAATTTTAATACAATGTATGATTAATTTCAATACTTTTTTGATATATCAAGTATTAAAAATAATATTAACTTTCCAAAAAAATATAATCTTTATACAGATTTTTAACCAACTTTCTTTTTAAAATATACACTGCCAATTTTCTTGTAATTTCAGACTTTACGTCCATAATAATTTTTTTTCCGTCTGCTTGCGTATAAACGAAGTCCGCGACGTAAAATGATGCTCTCTCTGTCGCCGATTTAGGGCAAACTTCGAATTTTACTTGCCTTTGCAAATTGCTAATAACACCTGCTTTTTGCAACATCATTAATTCTTGATATTTATTTGCTTCTTTTTTTGAATCAAACTTGATACCATCAATTTCAACTTTTATATTTTTATATTTTAATTTTTTTTGAAAATACATTCCCATTTTGTTTTTAAATTCTCCCACCTTTCATAGACTACTTTAATTCCACACGCTTTTGCATATGCTCTTTCTACTTTTGCGCCTGGGGATTTTCTCCAGTCTTTCATCATAAAAATATGACTACAATCCGAAATTGTAACAATATCGGCGGCTAAATATGTTGCATAATCTACCACTCCAAATTCTTTTTCAACTTTTTTGCAAATTTCGCTAGGTGTAACAACTTCATCATATTTATTTGCCAATAAGTTTTTAATTCTAAGAAACTTCATTTCCCAAACACTTCTAGGCAAATTCCCTATTTTACCTGATACATAAATTTTTTTCATGATAAACTTCCTAAAATATAAATTAAAGAACTAGCGATAAAAAAATTAAATATTGCAATCATTAATGTATTTGTATATCTCAAAAACAAACAAATTAAAACAAGTGCGAAAATATTAATAGCCAAAATTATTAAAATTACCTGTATTATTTTTAATAAAAATTTCCATTGCATATAAAGTATTCAAAAGATACTCTGCAAGCTTGTCAGAGTTAGTTTTCAAATCTTTATTAAGCTCAAGGCTTTCAATAAGAATTTTAGTTGCATCAAAAAACTTTTTACTCTTATCAAGTTGCAAAGTATCTCTCCTTGAATTAAGATTTTTTAATTTTTGCCACAATCGAAGGAACAAAAATTCCAAGTAAAAGTGTGATTAACGCAATTACTGTCGCAATCACCTTTGTCATTGTATCTTGTGATAGACTAGCGACAGCACAACAAAAAGCCCCAATAGAAACAAAAATGATTGATGAAACTGTTACCCAATCTTTTTTTTCTGCTTTTTGAAAAATTGAAACAATCAAAGTTCCTAGTCCAAATGCTGATATTGCCAAAGCTGGAATATCAGATACAATGTTTGTAGAACATGCCAAAATAGACCCAATAATTAGTAAGCCTACCCCAATAAATAAAACTATTTGTTTTTTCATTTTCCCCTCCTTCAGGAAATATTAAAATGGAATTGTATCATCGCCATGAAAATTATCATGTGCTTCTTTGTTTGTGTATGTTTCCAAAACAGAAGTAGATTGCTCTGTTTTGTTACCGCCAAGAAGTTGAACAGTTTCTGCAACAATTACAACTCTGCTATTCTTTTTACCGTCTTTTTCCCAACGATCCTGTCGTAAATAACCATCTACTGCAATTTGTTTACCCTTAGTTAAAAAAGGTTTTAAATTTTCCGCAGTTTTTCCCCAAATAGTTACCTCAAAGTAACTAACTTCATCAACCCACTGATCACCATTTTTTCGACTTCTGTTTACAGCAATACTAATATTGGCTCTAGCTGTTCCAGTATTTGTATAACCAAAACTTCCCTCTTCCAAATCTTTAGTCATTCGCCCAATTAAATTAACATGATTAATGTCTGTCATTTTTTTTATTCCTCCTGTTTTAAGAAACTCGTTTATCAAATCGCTTGCTACGTCCTAAAAATTCTAGGATGATTCCCACCTCTGAAAATCTGTCGTACATTGCATCGCCGATAAATCTCACAAACCCATCTTTTTTGAAATTTGAAATTATTCCCATTGGCAAATCATTCGCATATCGTTCAGAAATGATAAAAGATATAATTTCTTTTTCTAAATCTGGCTTAAATCCTCTACCAACTTCGTCAATTATTAACATTGGAGCAGTTGAGTATTTTCTCAAAATTTGCATTTTATTAGCTTCTGCTTTAAAATCTGATCCACTTTCATACTCAATACATAACTTCTGGCTTGTAACGTAAAGTCCTCCCATCTCTCTAATTATGCTACATCCGAGATGAGTTTTACCTGTACCGTAATTACCTAATAAAGCCAAAATTTTGTTTTGATTTTTTATTTCTACGAAACGTTGAATTGTTCGTAAATTAACTATATCTCCTTCGGAACTGCATTCCCATGTTCCCAATGATTCTTGTAAATATCTTTTTGGCACACCTGATATATGCTTAAAATTATATTCTAAACTAGCTTTTTCTTCTTTCATTGTTTGATTCTTTATCATTTTTTCATACTCGTCTGCTTTTTGAGAATCAACAACGATATTGTTTAAAATTGTTTTGACAGAGTCCATATTTACCTCACAGTTATCTTGTCTAATATATCTAAATCTTTTTTATCTGGCCGCCATTTTTTTCCCTGTTCTTTTAATGAATTGGCGGAATAAGTTCTTTTTTCATAGGATTCTATGCCCCATTTTTTTAATGCTAAATAATCAGAATTATATTTGTATCCTTTCATTTCTTTTAGTTCTGAAAAGTGCTGTATTATATTTAGTACTTTTTCTTCACCGTATTCTGTTTTTAATTTGTTAAATTCAACATCAGAAAGTAAAACATTTTGAAATTCCCCATGTTTATGTTTTATAGGTTTTGTTTTTTTTGTTTTAGTTATAATTTCTGTTTTGTTTTGAATTAATTCAGTTTCATTATCTAATTTTTCTGTTGTTTGTGATAAATCAGAGTCCGAATTTGAATTTAAATCTAAATTTAAATCTAAATTTAAATCTAAATTTAAATAGTTCGAAGGGTATGTATAGGGTATACATAGGGTATCAAAAACGCCCCTAATATCAAATTGATATTCAATTTTTTCTAGATATGCTAAAACATCGTCAGATAACTTACTTAAAATAGTGGCAATTCCTTTGATTACATTCTCGCTTTTAAGTTGTTGATGTTTTGGGAAGTTTCTTATAATAATATAATTATTATATCTGTAAACTTTTTTTGCATTTTCAAACTTTCTCAAAATATGAGTTACGGTATCAGAATTAAATCCTGTATCAAAACAGATTCTTTTAATTGTCAATTCCATTACACCTGCTATGTTTGTTAGTGGATTTGTCAGTAAATAGATATACAATAGTTTTTCCGATGGATCGAGTTCTTGAACCCATGTATCATCCCAAAAAGAAGTGTCTATATATCGTTGTGTACTCATTTTATATCTCCTATTTTTGCTATAATTTGCTATAATTTGCTATATATTTGCTATATATTTGCTATTTATTAGACATTTTCCATCTTTTTTTTGCCCCTTTTTTTCCAGATAGTGATCTTGCCCCACTTAAAACATACTCTTTCAATTCTAAATCCAATATAGGCATTATTTTGACAAACACATCAAAGCCTTTTTTGGATAAATTTTGAGGAATTGTTCTTTTTTCCATGTATTTTACTAAAGCATTTACAACTTTTTTAAACTGAAAGGCATTCAATTTGTTTAAGTCGTTAAGATAAACTAAATAAAAATTAAATTTAAGCTTCATCGATACACCATCCTTTATGTGAAGTTCCATTTTCTAATAATTCATAAAATAACTCCGAAGTAATTTTTAATTGCTTCATAATTGCAGTTTTTTTATCAATTATTCTTTGAGCGTTATTAAAAGCTACATATTCTTTTAAATCATATTTCCCTCGTTTTTTATATTCATATTCATTTTCATTTTTTCCGACATTTCGTTTTAGCCAGGCTTTTTTTTGTTTTGTTTCCTTAATCTTTTCATAATATTGACGTTGTTTTTCTTTTATAATTTCTTTGTTTTTCTCATACCAATCTTTATGAGAAAATTTTGATTTATTTTTATTCACAAAGAGCCTCCTTTGCTAATACAGAACTACTTTTTTGTAATTCTTCACACTTTATCTTTGCCCTTTCAAATCTGTTTTTAAGATGTGGATAACGCTCTAAAAACTTTCCAATTCCTGCAGAATGGAAAAACCTGTGTTCTTCATCGGTTAAGGCAATCAAATTCCATGCTTTATCAATTGCTAAAGGACAGGCACCTCTTGATATAATGTGATGAAACTCTACAGGTTGCCTTCCTGTGGCTTCTGAAACTCTAATTCTATTTCTTAATTCCGTTACAGATACTTCATCGGCGAAGTCTACTATTTGTTTCCCACGCCAAATTTCCCACTCATACAATATTTTTCTAACAGATGCTTCAAGATCGTTTGTCAAATTACACATTGTATTTAAATGATAAAGTAATCCGGAAATAAAATGAGCCGCGGCCATTGTGTTGGCTTCGGAAATATGAATTACTCTCAATTCATTGTTGTATCTGTTCGGAATTTTATCCGCGTATAATTCCAATAAATCAAGATATAACTCATATTTTTCGCTTTCCGTAGGCTTTCTCCCGTTTTCCGAGTAGAAAATTATTTCTACAAGTTTCCATACAGCAGCTAATTGTTTGAAAGTTCTATGCTGAAAAGCCGCATCTATTTCACATTTCAATAAAATTTCTTTTTCTGTCCTACATTCTCGTTGATATTTTGAATTGAATAGTTTTTCAATTAAAAAATTATCACGAGGATCATTTGGAACTAAGACAATTTTATTGTGTATTAACTGCCCATGAAAAAAACTCGTAATTTTCAATTAAAAAACATCTCCGCCAAACTTTAGTTGAGAATCTTCAAAAGCTTTATCAATCATTTTATTTTCTTCTTCTGAAATTGTTGCAGGATTATCAAATGCTTGTTCAATTCCTTTAATTTCTGCGTGCTCAACTGCATTAACAGGCTTAGATTCTACTGTTTCAACTTCACCTATATCAAAGTTAAAGTCTTTCACAACACTAATTGTATTGCCATCCTGAATAGTATTTGCAGTGATAATTGCTGAATCACTGTTTACAGCTTCTGCAACTTCAACTGTCTTTGGCGCATATTTCAACACTTTTTTAAGCACTGTTTTCTTTGCCATACTTTCAGGGTCAGTAGACCAAGGGGAAGAATATCCCTTGCTTACTGCCTGCGAATATTTCTTTGCGTGGTGTTCCACTTGCTCCCAGGTCATTACTTCGAATGCCTTTGCTCCATTTACCAATTTGTAGTAGGCGTATACAGCAACAGGCTTTGCTGTTTTCCCCATTGGTTTATGAATAAGCTGTTCGTTCATCCCGTATTCATATTCAAATATATCACCATCATATACAATTCTAGCCTGTATTGTTTGGTATTGATTTGTTCTATAGCAAAGATCAATCAAGCCTTGATACCCCAATTGAAATTGAGTTTCAAGGCAATCTTTCTTATTGTTATAAAAAGCAATTAAGTAAGACTGACCTAATGGAGTATTACATTCAAGCCCTAATTGAGCTGATGTAAGCAATGCACCAAGAAAACTTTCTGGTGTAGATGATGCTAATTTTTCATCTTTTGAGATCGCTGTTAATGCAATTCTCATCATTCTTTCCGGAGTGATATTCTGTGGCAATGCACATTTAATTTGATCACTCATTTTGGCAATCCAATTTCTTAACGATTGCCCTTTTGGTTGATTTAGTTGTTTTGTTTCGTTTTTTTTCGATAGATCCATAAAAATCTCCTTATATATTTATAAATTCAATTTAATACCTTTGTCAATAGTAGGAATTCAAATTAATACTTTTTTTCTTATAAAAAAAATTATTCTAATGGAACTCCCAAAGTAGCAAGGCTTTTTGCAACATCTCTAGTTGCCTTAATATCTGCTAATGCATCATGAGCATTGCTTAAATCAATTTTCAAATGCTCACATATTGTAGTTAATTTTCTGTTTGGCAAATAAGGTAAAATCTTATTTGCACCTGCTTTTTTTACCTGGTTAAATACATCTAACCGTTTTTCAAAAAATTGCCCAAAATCCATTCCATGATGATTAAACAAACTAATTAAATGATTCCAGTCAAATTCACAGTTATAACCACAGAAATACATGTTTTCAACTTCTCTAAAATTTACACAATCTGATAGAAAATTCATTATTTTTGTGCAAACATCGTGTGAATTTTCATAATTTTGTATAGTTTCTTTTGAAATTCCATGAATTTTTGCAGCTTCTTCATTAAATTCAACATGTGCCATATCAAGACAATTTAATAAAAATACTCTTTCAGATTCGCTTTTTACGTTTTTCCCTCCTATGTTTTGAGTAGATACAAATATAAATGCTATCTGAAATGGAGCTGCGTTTTCAATATTTAATCCTGTTGTTTCCACATCACACCAAAGAAATTTCATTTTATTTTTACCCCCATATTAAAAGTAATACAGGGTTTCATCACCCTGATATAAAATACCGGTTTTGCGTTTCGCACGTGTGTTATGGTAAATGTGTCGCCCCACCCACCGGAAAGGTAATTTAAACAAATTTATAAAATAAGTGTCAACGTGCAACTTTATGTAAGTTGCCAACATAATACCAGTCCATACGGACAAGGTTATTAATATATTTTCTTGCAACCTGTTTTGTCGGTTGCCCACAAGATATAAAACCATATCGACGATATAGTTTTAAACTGTTCAACGAACAGTAGTAAAAAATAATCTTCGTTTATTTCTAAACGTCCTTCTTTTTTGTTATTAGCAAAGTTTTTGTTTTTGTTTCTTTAGTGTACATGTCATAAATACCTTCTTTTTTAAGAAGGTCAGAATCTACAGATTTTTTAATAACCGTAGAATACGTAATCTTAAAATCACCTAATTCGGCCACAACACTTTTGCTATCAGAATTAGAACTATTGCTCGCTTTATGCATTGCTAGTAATATTTGATTTTTTGCAATTTCTTGATTTTTTTTGAGCTCTTTAATCTGCTCATCTAATTCTTTTTTATATTCAATTATTTCTAATAACGATTCATCTAACTCAACGTTGTTAGAAATCGGCAATTTTTTTATTAATTGATTTTCATTGTCAGCACCAGATGGGGCAGGAAAAACATCCTTTAGTACATAATTTTCCCAAAAGTCTTTTTCAACTTCTATTAATTTTTCAATAAACTCATCATCTTTTTCAATGATGTAATATTGAATTGTACATGATGCTTTCATAAAGGCGGCAAGTAAAAACCAATTTAATCCTGTAACTGCCATATAATGCTGTACCTGGCAATAGTAACTATCAGGAATTTCGTATTCACCAAATCCTTGCCCATTCGAGGTCTTAATCTCTAAGCCCCCTAATCCTGTAACTGTTTTATTTTTCACGGAAACAGTTCCTTCAACTAAGCCATCTAAATTGGCATTCATGAAAGAATGTTCTTCACTTGTATACATTCCCTCTGGAATTGTAACAGTTACACCAAATTTAGTAGCCACTTCTTCCCTAATTGGATTTTCTAAAAGATGCCCCCATCTAAGAATTTCTGAATCAATTCCTTGATTCAAACCTTTTTTTTGCAAATAAACAGTTAATGGAGATGAATATTCATTCATTCCCATTAATGCGCCTGCATCAGATCCCCCAATCCCTGTTTTTCTTAAATTAAGCCATTTTTCAGGCTCTTTTTCTTGATCAACTTTTGTTATTTTAACATTCATATAAACTCCTAGCTTCTTTTATTGTTAAACTCTTAGCTTTTTTTTCAAATCCGACTGATGCATTTTTATAAAACTCTGCTAATTTTGGCTCGTTTTTTTGTGTAAAAATAACTGATTTGTTTCTACACTCATTCGATTTTGCAATATAATATTCATATTTAGTCAATTTCCTTTCCTCCTTCGTATTCGTTCCAACATTGTAAACAACAGTAATGGCCAGCAGGCACTTTTTCACCACAATGTTTACAAGTGTCTTTTTCAACCTTATACTTGTTAATAAAGTATGTAATCCCTTCCATATTGAATAGAAGTTGTTCACCAGTTTTGTCTGTTGATTTGTTAAAAGTTCTTAAAGTGAAGTATTGTTGATATTCTGCTTTTGCTCTGTATTCTCCAATAGAATTTTTATAAACATATTTTGCTTTCAAAATTGTCATAAATTCAGTTTGTTTCATACCCAGTTTTGCAGCCATATCTCTAAAGTTCATTGTCTTAGAACGGTCTACTAATTCATCATAAACAACTGCTTTGGGCTGCATAATTGCTACTTGATGTCTGATGTTATCAAGTGTTTGGTTTGCAAGTTGCAAGGCTCTAGACATTACAGCTTCTGGTGTGTTCCAGGCTTTTTCAAGTTTGATTAAGTAGTTGCGATATGTTTTACCAATTTCTGTTCTTGACATTAAACAAATTGATTTTGCCATATCAATAGAAATTGCATAGTCTTGTATTTCTTGTTCGCCGCCATATTGGTTGCCCTGTACCTTTAGGTACACCCCATAAAAATCTTCGTTTTCAACAAATTCTTTAGAGTTTGTTTTCCACCATTCAGAAAATCTTT
>Ga0233378_1000236_pt1 | contig 13782 bp, 14 predicted proteins | sample ElkDunMinimDraft_7_FD_180690 | JGI IMG/M metagenome (GOLD analysis project Ga0233378, IMG submission 180690) | Fecal eukaryotic communites from dung pellets of Tule Elk in California, USA - Elk Dung E4 | ecosystem: Host-associated > Mammals > Digestive system > Large intestine > Fecal | place... | reverse complement strand
CTTTTGTTCTTCATTTTTCTTTTGAACCGGAGCAGCAGATGACGGACGCACAAACAAAGGTTTTGGGCCGTCTTCAAATTTTAGATTGTTATTGGCGACGAAATGGATAGCGCCTTGTTTATGGTTCATCGATCCAATTCTCCTGCAATAATGTTAATACTAGAAAGGGTTGCCATAGAATCAGCAAGCATTGTGCCTTCCACTAATTCTTGGTAAGCCGCAAACTGCGTTAAGCAAGGTGGGCGAACTTTTATACGCCAGGGTTTTCCAGATCCATCAGAAATCAAAGTGAATCCGAGTTCACCATTTGCAGTTTCTGAACCGCAATAATGTTCACCTTTAGGAACGCGAATACCTTCATAAACACTCTTGAAACGCCCGATAAGCGATTCCATATCTTGATAAGCAAGAGCGTGAGCAGGCACACGAATGCGTGGGTCAACGATATCAATCGGGCCAGGAGCTAAGCGTTTCAAAGCTTGGCGCACAATTTTAATGGATTCTTCAATTTCTGCCAAGCGAACCATTAAGCGATCATAAACGTCACCTTTTGTGCCAACGACAACGTTCCAGTCATAAGTTTCGTAATCGTAGTAAGGTTCGTCTTTACGCAAGTCGCTAGCAACACCTGTAGCTCTAAGACATGGACCAGTCCAACCATAAGAGATTGCACGTTCTGGAGAAATTACGCCAACGTTTGTCGTTCTATCCAAGAAAATTCTGTTGCGGTCAAAGCAAGCATGAACATCTTTTAAATTGCGTTCTGCTGTATTACAAACATCAAGGACATCTTCTTCAAAACCGTTGTAAAGATCTCTATAAAGGCCACCGATTCTTGAATAACTATTTGTTAAACGAGCGCCTGTGAGCTTTTCCCAAATAACCATCGTTTTTTCACGGCTATCAAACAAATAGAAGAAACCTGTGGTAGAACCTAAATCCTGTGCTGCTGCAGCCACACAAATACAGTGGTCAGCCATACGAGAAAGCTCATTAACGATAACGCGAATAACCTTAGTGCGTTCAGGAATTTCAACGCCAAGCATTTCTTCGACGGCACGGCAATAAGCGATGTTATTCATAATCGCAGAACAGTAATTCAAACGGTCTGTATAAGGCAAAACTTGTTGCCAGGTTCCGCGTTCAGCCATTTTTTCAAAACCGCGATGCAAGTAACCAATTTCAGTTTCGCAAGCCACAATGGTTTCGCCATCCATAGCGGCCATATAACGTAAGCAGCCATGAGTTGCAGGGTGAGAAGGGCCTACGTTCAAAGGCATCAAGGTTTGTTTTTCACCATTAGGATTCAATACTATCATACTTTGCAGCTCCCTTCGAGGTATTCACCATCATTTGGCAAAACTTCTTTAGAACGAGAAACAATGCGATACCCTTTCTTTTCTAAACGAGCTTCCAATTCAGGCAACAAATAATCGTTTGTAGAAAGCCATTGTCTTTTGTGAGCCGGATAATCCTTACGAAGTGGATGACCTTCAAACTCAGCATGGTTCAACAAACGACGGAGGTCCGGGTGTCCTTTAAAAACAACACCATACTGGTCAAAAACTTCACGTTCTTGCCAGTTTGCAATTGCATAAAGGTCATGAATTGAAGGAACATTACAATCTGCTTCAGAAACAAAAACCTTCACACGCATACGTTTCACAGGTGCTTTCATCGTTTTAAGCACATATTCTACAGCAAAACGAGGACCTTCGTAATCTTTAAAGCCTTGGTAATCAATGCCGACTATATCTAAAAGCATGTCGAACTTAGCACTCTGGTCATCGCGTAAAAAGAGCATCAAATCGTGCAAATTTTCTCTATCGACCACAACAGTCAGTCCCTGATGGTCAGCTTCTTCACGACGAGCACCAAACTTTTCTTCAAGGATAGCCAAAAGCTTTTCACAATCTGCCATAGCCTACTCCTTCCAGAAAGCAACCTTTTTCAAAAGATTGTCTTTCCCGTCTTTAATCGTTTGCACACCGCAAGAAACGGCATTTTTAACTGCCTTTTCTGCATTTTCTTTACATTCAGCCGTTTTAGCCTTAATCATTTCAAGCTGTTCTTTCACACGTTCAGCACGTGCTTTCATATAAGATTCATCTTGAATTTTTTCTTGCAATTGGAACATTGCGTCAAAGAAAGATTCCGGGCGAGGAGGACAACCGCCGATATAAACATCTACTGGAATGATATGGTCAATTCCAGGGACTGTACAATAAGCATCGTAAAAACCACCAGAACTAGCGCAAGCGCCCATAGCAATCACCCAACGAGGTTCAGCCATCTGTTCATAAATTCTTTTCAGAATCGGAGCTTGCTTATAAGTAATTGTCCCGGCCACAAGCAACACATCGGACTGACGTGGAGTAAAACGCACATATTCAGATCCAATACGAGAAAGGTCATAACGAGACGTTTCTGTACTCATAAATTCGATAGCACAACAAGCCGTTCCATAAGGGAATGGCCACAATGAATTCTTACGCCCCCAATTGACAATAAAGTCAAGGGACGAAGTAATGATGTTGGCTTTTTCCGCCAAAGCAGTCATAGGTACCTCACAAATATCCATGCGAAATATAGCAACCCTGTTAAAAAAAATCGCTTTTCTTTTGCTTATTAAATGCAAATATGCGCATTATTTCAAAAAAAACAAAGAATAACGGAATATTTTTGTATTTGAATTTTTAACGCATTTCTAAGATAAAATCGTAGTATTTGTATGAGAAAACACTCTAAAATACTGCCTAAATGAGCAGTTTTTAGTAGTTCTTTCGAGTCAAATCGTACGTTTGGGCCGAATCTGCGAAAACGCTACAAAAAAGGCCATTTGCCTCTGTCCAATCATTCTGTACGGCTACGGAAACGCTGCGGCGTCGGGACTGGCTAAAACAGCCTAAAAACTACGGTTCTGTAATGAATAAGTAGCCTGGAAGTGGCTTACGAAATCGGGAAAGTTTGCTAGCCGAAGTCGGGCATACAGATTGGCCTAGCAGAGCCACCTCTTGGCCTCGGTCATGTGCAAGCAAGCTTGCCCGAGACACTCGGCTTGCGAGGTTTTGCCGAAGGCTATAATCAAGGACGACAAACGCTAAGGGCGAGTGAAGCAGGACTGCTTACAGGCCTATTTCTGAGCCTCGCATTTGAGAGCCGTAGGCTCCAAAGCGCCATCCGCAAGGCCGCCATCAATAGTGTGCAAGGTGAGTGTCGCACAAAAATGCTCGCATTTTTGTATGACCGAACCGAAGCCACGGACGCTATACAAAACTTGCCACTTCAGTGGCTTAGTTGAATTATCCTCTTTGGGGAGAAGCGTCAAGTACAAGGTGCCTTACATCACGACCTTCGCCGGTGCCTACAACACCGTCAAGGGCATCGCCGCCGCAAGGAACGGAGATGGCGCGGTAAAGTCTTTGCAGGAATATCATGCTTCTATTGAAGAGATTTAGTAGCGTGTCATCCTGAGCGAAGTTCGCAAGGTCGCTGAGCTTGCCGAAGCGCCAAAGCGAACAAAGTCGAAGGATCCAGAACATTCAAAGGACTGCAGCGATGCAGTCCTTTTTGTATATGGAGGGTGGGAGGTGCGGGACTATAGTCCCAACCACTCGCCTCAGTCATGCCAGCCCGCTAGCGGTCTGTCGCGATACTCGCCTTATGCAGTTGTCCCCTGGTTCGCACTTCGTTGCTCTCCACCACTTCTAGCGGGTGCTCAGACGCCGCTCCCGCAAAACCATGCAAGGCGAGTGCCGCAGCCACGCTCGTATGGCTATGACCGAGCCGCAGGGGTTTCTGTAACGCCCGGGCTTTTGAGTTAAGGTGTTATTGGTCGAATCAATTGTCATGGTTGTGGGACTATGAAAGCAGATCGTGTGAGTTATTTTTGATATCGCGGGCGATAACAATTAATCTTTTTTCTGTATTGCCTTTTTCTCCCTTTTTTAATTCGTTGTTAAAGATGTCCGCTTTTATTCGAAAATTAATATTACGTGGAGAGAGGTGTATTGATTCAATGATTACCAAATCGGGACGGTATAATTCTTTGACTCGCTTCAGAGCTGAGAGAGCTTTTTGTCCAAATGCGATGGCGTACAGAGTGTTGATGAGGTCTCTATTGAGTCGTTTTATATTTTCTAGTGCTAAAATTTCTTCGTCGCTTGCTTCGCTTCGTTTTGTTTTGTACTTGTATTCGATTTTATCCCACGCATTGGTTATGCCGATTAATGAACGTTTGAGGCAGAGCCCTTGAAAGTGTAAAAGTCTAAGAATAAATTCAAGTGCTTTTCCGGTTTTTCCAGAACAAGGGCGTCCTCTTTTTTCTTCATGTCGCCCAGGACAAGAAAAGACCGCTGTAATTGCCGTAGGACTATTTAAATTTTCAAAATAAGGATGAGAGTTCATATCCATTCCTTTTAAGATTGGTTTGGGACTTGTTGGCAAGTCCTTATTTTTTGTGTGGTGTGATGGGACTATTTCAGCAATTCAGTGATAATTCTTGCTTGAACATCAGGATTCATTTCGATGTACATGGTACCACCACGCATGAAATCGTATTTATCTTGAAGTCGGCCAAGCCATAGCCAATCACATTGCCTAGTCGCGTGAAATTTCCAAGCAACTTCCCTTGCGTAACCGAGATTGTCGGTTTCATTAGGTTGTAATATTTTAGACGACGTGACGAGGCCTATGGCCTTGATGTAAAGTCCTGCTTTGGGACTGAATGATTTAAGGAAGATTATATCGCCTATGTTTATTTGCCGGAGCATTTCGTGAAAAGCCGGAGCATCTTCGCTATTCCAACCAATACAAGCGAATCCTTTGCTGATGAATGCTGACGCGTGGTCTTCTGTGCCGCTAGAAAATGCGGCTCCTATTCCGTAGAACATATTTTACCTCAAATAGCTTTAGGTATTGATTTTATGTAAATGGAGTGAACCCTGTTTCACAATTTCGTGATATTACAATTAGTCCACTAGCCAATTAAATAACAAAAAAAATGGTAAAACTTGCAAGGGTGGATGGGGCTTTGTCGGCCTAAGACCGCTTGAAATTTCTTTTTTAGCGCTAATTTTGGTCGATTTTAGGGTGATATGGAATGAACTGTGGTGAAAAGTGAGTTGATATTATTCGTTTTAATTATTTTTTTTTAGTACAAAAGGACAAATAGTTCGTAGAGGAAAATATTATGCCGAAGACAATAAAATTCAATCTTAACTGCGATGGCACTTCTGTTCGGACGATTGAAGACCTTCGCGAACATTTCTGCATTCAAGAAGTGCTAGACTATTACAAAAAAGGAATCTTGGCAAGATGGCTCAAGGTTCATGATTATAATGCCGAACTTGAAAAACTTGAAAAGATTTCTTCTGAAGATGATGAAAAAGTTATTTCGGGGATTGTTCAAATTTTAGATGTGGAACAGGATGAGAAAAGTATTAGAGAAAGTTTGGCTCTTCTAAAGTTTCAGAAAGAATGTGAAACATTTTATAGCAAAATTTCTAAAGGTATTAAAGCGGAACAAGATTTTCTTGATTCATACAAGAGCCGTTACGACGAAGTTGTTGAACAAATTATTCAAAATAAAAATGATTATTTCGTTATAAAGTCAGCAACCCAAAATCTTGCAGATAACTTTATGTGGATCGTAAAGATTGATTTTGAAAGACTTTTTTACTATTTGTATGAAAAGGCTCCTATGGCTTTGTTTGCTTTTTCGGCAAATGAGAAAATAAGAGACTATCTTGTTCCAAAAGAAGGGCCCTCTCAAGATGGTGGCACGATAATAAGAGATATTGATATCGAGTATGATGGCGAAGAAGACAAATATTTTTATGGGAGAAAAAAGCGTTTATATCCAAAGTTGAAAGGTTTAGCCACTGAAGCAAAATTAAAAGAAATTCTGGGAGTTTCTTTAAGAGTAAATAATGAGAATACAAATGATTTTTGGAGAGATTTGGAATCAGAAAACAAAAAGTTTTTGATTCTTTTAATGAAGGGGAAAGATTCTTATTATTCTCCGACCTGTTTGGTTCGCTCAAGTGGAAAGCTTGGTGAGGAACTAGGAGAAAAAAATATTAACGATAAATTTGTTATTATAAACGGAATTGATTTTAAAAACAATCGAAATGACATCCTGTATTATATGGAGGTCTAAATATGTTAGATAAAGCTATTTCTGTTTTGTCTTCTTATGTAGATGCATTGCGCCCTATAATTTATATCAAGCATTTTGATTTTAAGGTGATTGATGAGATTATTAGAAAAATTTCATATAATGCCAAAATAATAGAATATAACAACGCTTTAGGTTTTGTTGATTTCAACGACAAACATCCTATGCAAGATGCTACTTTGGAAACATTCCTGAAAGAAACTCGGGAAGAAGGATTTTTAAGAGAAACGTTTCTTGTGCTTAAGGATATCCATGGAGAACTAAGAAGTCCTAAAATTATTTCTCTTTTGAAAAGAATTGCTGAAGATAATGTTGAACGAGAATCATATCATGAAACAATTTTTATTGTTTCTGAAGAATTGGTTATTCCCGCTGAGTTAGAGCATTTTATCACGATTTTTGATATACCTCTTCCAAATGTTCCTGAAATTAAAGAAATTGTTCAAGATTACGGAAAGGGTATGGGAATAGAAATTTCAGACGAAGTTGCTGATGATCTGGCTATATCCTTGAAAGGATTGAATGAATTTCAGATACGCCAAATTTTGAACTTGGCGTACCAAGATGGAGGAACTATTGAAAGTGATGATAAGGCTCTAATTGTCAAAGAAAAAGAACTTTTGGTCAAAAAAGATGGTATGCTTGAAATTGTAAATTTCAAGGAAGAGATTGATGATATAGGTGGCTTGAGTAACTTGAAAAAATGGTTGCGGCGTAAGTCCACCATTTTTAAGGATCTCGACCATGCTATTAAATTTGGTGTGGATGTCCCCAAGGGCATGCTTATTGTTGGTATGCCTGGATGTGGAAAAAGTCTTACAGCAAAAGCTACTGCGAATCTTTTTGAAATCCCCTTGGTTAGACTAGATGTTGGCCGCTTGCTTGGTAAATATGTTGGCGAATCAGAAAATAATATGCGAAAGGCTCTTAATTTAGCGGAAGCAATTAGTCCTTGCGTCTTGTGGATTGATGAAATAGAAAAAGCCTTTGCTGGAATTGGTGGTACGATTGGCGGGAACGAGGTTACAACTCGTTTGTTTGGGCATTTCTTAACATGGATGCAAGAAAAAGAAAATACAGTTTTTATTGTGGCTACAGCAAATAATATTGATAATATGCCTCCAGAATTTTTAAGAAAGGGCCGTTTTGATGAACTTTTCTTTGTTGATTTACCTAATGGGGACGAACGTCGTGCTATATTGAAAATTCATTTGAAAAAAAGAAATAAATGGAATTCAAAGATTGATACAATAGCCTTGATTCAGGCTACAGAGGGCTTTAGCGGCGTTGATTTGGAATCTGCCGTAAAAGATGCTATTGAAGAATGTTTTATAAAAAAGCTTAAGGATGTCTCAACAGAGAACCTTCTTGAATCCATAAAAAGAACAAAATCTATTACAAATACATTGGGTGAAAGAATAAAAAAATTGAAAGAGAATATCGGGAAATACAATTTTATTAATGCTAGTGAAAAATAGGTGGAAAATGGGTGATAAAAACCTTGTTATAGATGATATGCTGGCTCCTTTAGGCTCTGTAGGGTGGACTCGGGCGCTTTCTGATTTAGTTGTTGAATTTGAGAAGGATTTTTGCCTGCATAAAGATGATGAATCCAATGGTTGGCTCACCAACTTAATTAAGAATCATCTGCCTGAAAAAGATCAAGTAGAGATTGAAAAAATTGTTTCTGGAATTAGCAATGCAATAAAGGTTGCGGAAGAAAAGAAAGCCGACTTAAAAACAGCTCTCTCTCAAGGGCGCTCGAAAGAGAATTGGTTTGCCTCTGAAATGGAAAAAGCGACTTCAGCAATGTCTGTACAAGACGCTGCTAATTATATTGAAAATGTGGATTCTGCATTAAAAAATGCAAATAATGGTTTGCTTAATACATTGAAAACGCAGTCTGGAACCATAAATATGAATCCGAAATTAGATGGGTTTATAGCGGAACAATACCATGCAGAGACCTTCAACATGAATGCCGCTGCAAATGGAAGTAAATACAGAGCAGAAGTGCTGAAACCGGAAGGTGCCACATATGCTAAGAATTCTGTTGATATTGTAGTAAAGGATACGGAAACTGGTAAAATAGTTCAAAGATATCAGTCAAAGTATTGTAAGAATCCCAGTGCCACGCAAGCTGCAATTAATCATGGCGATTATGTCGGACAACAATATCTTGTTCCTGAAGGTCAGGCCGAAGGTGTTCATAGCAAAGCAACGGAATCAATTATTGCGCCAGATGGAACTTCTAGTAATCCTTTGCCCAAGACGAGAGCTGAGCAAATGCGTAATGAAGCGCAAAGTGGCAATTGGAATGAATTGAATTGGAATGAATACAAAGTTCGAGATTTAGGTATTGGAATTGGCAAACAAGCTTGTATTGCTGGTATTCAGGGGGCTGCCGTTGGTGCAGGATTAAAGATTGCCCAAAATATGTTTGAAAACGGATCTGTTGATGGAGATGAGGTTATAGAAACGGCTTTGAGAACGGGTGCGGATGTCGGTGTGAAAACAGCTGCAGCCGGTGCTATGAAGGTTGCCGTGGAAAAGGGGGTTGTAGATTTTATTCCTAAAGGAACTTCAGCTGCAACCTTTGCGAATATAGCTTTTGTTGCCGTTGAGGATGCTAAAATTTTAGCAAAAATGGCTGATGGAGAATTGAATTTACGTGAAGGCGTTGATGCTTTGGAATGTACTACGGTTTCTTGTGCGGCAGGACTTGCTGCTGGTGGGGAAGGTGCTGCTATTGGAGCTACTTTGGGCTCTGTGCTTGGACCTGTAGGGACCTTAGCAGGTAGTGTTGTTGGTAGTGTGGTTGGATATGTTGCCGGTTCAACTATAGGAAAAGCTGTCATTAAAGGAACTCAAATGGTTCGTGATGTCGCATATGAGGGATTAAAATGTTTTGGTTCTGGAATAAAATCTGCTGCTAGTGCAGTAGGAAATTTTGTTTCTGACGTATGGGGTACTGTGACGGGAGGTTGTTTCATTACTACTGCAATATGCAACGAATTTGGGAAACCGGATGATTGCTATGAATTGACGACACTTCGAAAATATAGGGATGAATGGCTTGCTAAGCAAACAGACGGAACCGCTCTCATTCGGGAGTATTATGCGGTAGCACCTTTTTTAGTTAAAATGATTGATAGACAGCTAAACCATCAAGAAATTTATCGTTTTTTGAATGCAAAGTATCTTTTAAATTGCGTTTCTCTTATTGAAAAAGGATTATTTGAAACGTGTAAAGAGACGTATATGCAAATGGTTGAATGGCTAAAAGTTAAATGTTATGGTATTTTTCTTTTGGAAATGGCGAAAAGACGACCATAAAAAATGGTGGGATGGTTTGCTGGTCAACTTAGAAAGAGTCTCTTTAATTAGAATTTTCAGAAATTAAAAGATAGTAGTTGTAAATAAAGTATATTATCACTAGAGGTCTAATATGAAACTTTATCATGGTAGCAACATTGCGGTATCTAAGCCCGAGATTCTTGTTTCGGATAGAAAGTTGGATTTTGGAACAGGCTTTTATCTGACCTCTAGTAGTGAACAGGCTCAAAACTGGTCTGAATTGACCGTTAAACGGAAAGGCTCGGGTAAGCCGACCGTATCTATTTTTGAATTCGACAATCAAGATTTGTCAGGCCTGAAATGTTTGCAGTTCCAACAGGCTAATGTGGATTGGCTCCGTTTTGTTTCGGCAAATAGAAAGAATGAGAATGTCCCGAACGATTATGACCTCATTATTGGACCTGTGGCAAATGACAAGACGATGCCTGTAATCTCGCTCTATTTTGCGGGCTTTTATGATGAAGAGGAGACGATCAAGAGACTTTTGCCGCAGAAGCTTCGCGACCAGTATGTTTTCCGTTCCGAACTCGCTTTGCAAAAACTTATATTTGTTAAGGCGGTATCGCAATGAACAAAGTCCTTCCTTTCATCCTAGATTACTACGATCGTGAAGTCTCGCAGATGATTAGCAAGAAGTACAGATTCCCGATTATGGATGCGTATAAGAGGTTCATGTTCTCGAAGACATACGAGATGTTGAGCAATCCGGAACTTCAGATGTGGGACTTTAGCTGCTTCGGAATTTTTGACATGTGGGAGGCCGAACAAAGAACGGGCGATCCTCGCAATTCCATTTACATCCAGAGGTGCTGATGGCAAAAGAAATGGAATTTTTCAGTTTCTTGATGGAACAGTACGCTGCCTATAAAGGAACTACCGCAAACAAAATCCTCGCTCATCTTGAAGAGAAAAAGCAGACGGATTTTGTTTACAGCATGTATGAGCGATACCATACAGAAGCGATAGAAAACGCTTTTGACGATTTAGATCGGTTGCTTCAAGAGAAATAAATTTTCTTCTTTCCATTCGCGTTAGGGATAGTGACCCCTCTTGGGGCGGAGACTCGCGGCCGTTTTGTATTGCTGTTTAGAATAGCGAGGCTCCGTTTTATGAGGTTGGGCGGGAACGAAGTGAACCGGGCAACCCCTAAAATATAGCCCGACCGCAGATAATGTGCGGGAACGCCCCATTCGTTCAAAAAAGTGTTAAAGATAAATGGGAATCTGAGCGGGCTATGTTTTTCGATGCTAGACTATCGCGTAGAAGAGCGGATGAGGAATGTCTTGCTGTATCTGGCAGAATGGTTTTTAAAGAGATTGCGATAATCTAACAAGCCTTGTGAAGGAATTGGTAATTTTTATAAAAATTTTCGCGCTATGGCCGTTTTTAAACGAGTGCCTTGTTGCGGGCGTCACGGTATTTATGCAAGGTAAACATTACGCGACGAGCAATCGGTTGTGCTATAAGAATTTCTACCGCAAGCGAAATGGCGAAATTACGTGGCCACTTGTAAAAGAAGTTCACCAATGGTTCCATAGAAATTCCACGATTCCCAACCCAGGTTCCCACAATGGTCAGAATAATGGACATCAAAAAAACAGTACACATAATATTGAGTGTAATCACAGCGTGGAAACTATCACCCTTTTGTGTGAGTTTTGATGTAAGGAATTCGGCTGGCTTGTATGTGATTAGTACAGTTGCAATGACAGAGGGCCAAAGAATTGGCATAATCGGGAATACGTGTATCCAACTGTTCAGAGAAAACCCCATTTCAAAACAAGTGATTAGTGGCGCGATAATGTTCATCGATATAACAGAAAGTGTTACAAGAAAAAGGATGAATTCGCGTTTACTGCGTGGGAGTTTCATGTAAAAGTCCATTTTAACCTCTTTTGTTGCGAGTTCTACGCAATAAAAAAGGCGTAAAACCCTAGTGTCTGAGTTTCACGCTGAACCATTATACGCAATGAAATTTCAAGGCCATAAATAATTTTTTTTTTGTTCTTGTCAAGATTAACACATAGAGTCTAAAAGCCATGGTTTTAATGCATCAATTACTTTTCTTTCTCCCCTATTTGGGTTTCAAACTCCTTCATTTTCAGTTCGTTTATCATATTTTCAAGATCGCAGATTTCACCATCGCCACAAAACTCGCTGCCAATTCCAGACCATTTTGCAGCCTTCCCTCCGACAACTTTCTTGTCGTAAGTCACCTCAGCAAGATTCCATTTAGCGACAATATTTTTTGCAACCTTTTCAATATCGCTTTCAATTTTTTTAATCATAAGACCATAATATGCGCCAAAGCTACGATTTCCAACACTACATTCCTTTTTGCAATTAGGGCAAATCGCAGTTGCTCTTGAACTTCCCGAAAGAGGCGAGCCGCTAAACGAACGAATAACGGCCGTATCGCCACATTTGCATTTTACTTGAAACTGCTCAGAGTCCCAGATTTCAAGAAGCGTTGAAAGTTTGAGGTTGATATTAAGAAGAGTCCCTGAAAAGTTGAACTGCCTTGCGGTAGCAAGAGGCCCCACATAAAGTCCTCCGCCACGAATAAGATAATGTGCGTCAATATTTGCATACCGCGCTGTTGCACAGATTTCATCCCTATGGCGTAAGATTAGGTCTAGGTTTTCATAGAATAATTTGGATTTACGTTTGCTACGTTTAACCATGAGTTCCCGTAGATTTTCCTGTTCCCTTTTTTCTACACCCATTTGATCGCTGATAAGTTTCAAGTCAGCCTTCTGCCTATTGCAGAAATTCACAAAGGTTTCTCGCTTGTTATCCTGCTTTGGAAAGAAATTCGGGAATGGTTTGGAATCATCAATATATATTGCTGCCATAAAAAACTCCTGTTGAAGGCATTGTGTTCTTTTTTTAATTAGCTATCTATGCATATATTTACATATATGCATAGATATAACATACAAATATTTTCAGAAAAAAATGCCTTTTTTATATTTTTTCCAAAAAATTTCCATGATTATTTATTTTAGACTTGCCCACAAATATTTTTTGCTTGCAAAATCACTTGTCAAAACCTGGCAGAAGCTTTTTCATTGTGCTCCAGCTTGTCGCAGTCTGTATTGTTCATGACTTGCCTGATAGGGTTGTTATAGCACAGGAACTTGCTAACAACATGTCTCTCGCAAAGGAACTTGTGGGCCCTTCTTGTCACTTGCCCGCGACTTGTCCAGGGTTCTTGCCCACGATTTGTCATTGCAAACCCCAACGGGGTGAAGCAATCTCCTCACAAGCAACACTTGTTTTTGGATTACTTCGCTACGCTCGTAATGACAAAAACCAAGATGGCCGCGAGGTGCAAGGACTCTCGCCATGACAACTTGTTGTTAGATCGCCACACTGCGTTCGCGATGACAACCCTGAACTTGCCGCAAGCCCCTTGTCATTGCGATGGAACGTAGTGACAGAAGCAATCTCATCGCAATTCCTGCACAAGCTCTGTAAACATTCTTTTGCAAAATTTTATGATAACAATTCCTTTGCTTAAGCGTTTATACAAGTAGAAACCTTGCATTGTCTTTAAAGCAAAGTTCTGCCTTTTTTTATATGAAACTTTAACCTTAAACAAAAAAATTATGACGAAAAAACAAAAAAGACATCATGATAACTTCTTTAGAACCGTTTTCTCTGAACCGAAAAACGCTGCAAGTTTGCTCACACTGGCAAGCAAAAGTAACCCACATCTTGAGGAGTTGCTTACACTTGTAAACCTTGATACGCTTCAAGAAATCCCAGGAACTGCCCCACGAGAAGGTTTCTCCGGACAAAGCGACATTACATTTCAAGTAGAGTTAAACAATTCTAATCAAAAAGCGCATTTAATTGTTGGATTGATTCTTGAGCATAAGTCCTACCGCGATTCAAATGTCCGTAAACAGTTGCTAAAGTATTTCTTCGAAGTAATGCAACAAAAAGCTGGCGATATTCCTGTTGTTGCCATAATCGTTTACAATGGTCGCGAAAAATGGAATCCGCTTAATGCCAAACCTTACCCAAAATACCCTAAATTTTTCCAAAATGTGGGTTTACCATTCCATTTGGAATTTATTGACGTAGGCCATTCTGAACTTGATTTAAGTTCTTTAGACCCGCAATTAGCACTTGTTTTAGTAGCAATGCGTTATGCTTTTGATTCATTTGGTCAACAAGCCGCTTTTAAAGAAGCACTTGCATCGCTTTTAAAACAAGGAAACAGCTATTCTTCTGTTTTA
>Ga0233378_1000235_pt1 | contig 13794 bp, 17 predicted proteins | sample ElkDunMinimDraft_7_FD_180690 | JGI IMG/M metagenome (GOLD analysis project Ga0233378, IMG submission 180690) | Fecal eukaryotic communites from dung pellets of Tule Elk in California, USA - Elk Dung E4 | ecosystem: Host-associated > Mammals > Digestive system > Large intestine > Fecal | place... | reverse complement strand
AAATGAGCTTCCCAGGCGGCGTGAACGGAGAGAAACGGAGAGAAAAGCCGGTGGAGAAGACGAGAAGAGTGGAGCTGAGGATAATGAAATGAAATGAAATTACTTGATAGTGAAGTGAAAATGGATACAGAATATTGGGAGGGAAAGTATTTACTTTTAGGAGAAGGTGTGGTATAATTAGTATAGAAAATAAGAAATTAACTTAGAGTATTTTATAACGCCATCTTTTTCTTTGAGTTGATTTCTGATTTTTCTACATTATAAGTGAAAGGGATAAGAAATTATCTCTTTTAAAAATTAAATTAATTCCAAAATTCAGGAGAGTGGTATTTATGACATGGCAAGAATTAGCAAGAAATGAATTTGCGTACAAACCAAAAGCAATTCATGGGTTTTTAATGTTAGTAAATGAATTAGGTGAAGAACCAACATTAGAGCAGTTTGAAAAAGCAACTGGTTTAAAGAAATCAAGTTATTACAGAGTAAGAAAAGAATATAGGGAATCGCAAAAATACAAAAACGAAACATCGGATGATGTATTTACAGAAGACAGTATTAATGATTGCTGGTTTTTTTAATACGGGAGGTGAATAATAATGGCTAAATTAAAGCAAATTGGATTAAATGTTTATGTAGTAAACACAAATAAACAAGCAAGAATGTTAGGTTTTAAAAATGTTACTGAAGCAGTTCTTGCCGGCAATGTTACTGAGAACAGAGATGTAATTAATTCTTTCGCGGCAAATAAGATTGGTGCTGATATATCAGACATAAAGGTAGGAAAAATTAACCTTGCTACAAACAGAGTTGTGAATGACGATAATGTAAAAGGTACAGCTTATAAGATTAGAAAAACACCTTTAGGTTTTGCTGTAAATAATATTAAATTTTCAGGCACAGCAGAATATGCTCAGAAACAAATTGAGTTTATGAGAGAAGCGCAAGAAGTTTACAAAAGAACAGGTAGATGGATTACTACAAAAGACGTTGATTACAGCGAAGAAGAACTAACAGAAGACGAAGAAGAAGCGCTTAGTGATGATTTCTTTTATAAGACACCGGAGGTTATGCCATGACATTAATTAAAGATGAAATTCGTCACAAAGATTACGACCTTAGAAAGAATGTGATTTGTCTTTATAAGGATGAAATTTGCGTCAACGGAGAAGTCTTTAATGAGCCAGTAAAAGTTTTAAAGGATATAGTTGAGAGTTATAAGAATGACAAGAGAATTCGCCGCAAAAAGAAGAATATAGTTTTTGTTTATGATATGTTTGGTTTACAAGGAGGACTTTATAACTTTGGTAATAACAAAGTTGTTGACTATAACGGTGATATTCACAGCTATGAAACAGATAATTTTTTGTACTATGAGTTCAAGGTCTTTGATGGAAAAATACATCCATCAAAGCTCGTTGGGCCTTATGGATTAAAAGACGGCAAAATGTCTTATATTATGTATTAGTTTGTAGTGCATAGGTTGAGTGTTGATTATAATTTTTCAGATAATTATTCGATAACTAAGTATAATATGTTGAAGTTTGACCAAATGTTTACAGAAGAAGAAACACTAGAACTTCGCCGCGAAATGAATTATCACTTAATGCCAGCAAGCTATTTAAAGGACATTTATTTATGTTCAGCAAGGCCAAATTTAAATGCTAAAACTGAACAGAATTTTTCATCAGTTTATAGCTACGATATTAGCTCAGATTATGCCGCAATAATGGTTTATTTGACCAATTATCCCACAGGTAAAATTTATGAAGTTACAGGCAAAAGTTTAATAAAAGAAGTTATAGATACAGCTAATAAAGATGAATGGTTTTTAGTTGTTTTTAAGACTGAAAAATATTGGGAAAATGATGTGTTAGATGTTAATTACATTGATGGTTTTTATTATTATGGTTTGACATTATATGACATCAAATTATTTCAACTCAGAAAAACCAATATATTTAAGATATTGGGAAATCCAATTAGAATGTATAAATCAACTAAAAGTTCCGGTCTTAATAAAGTATTTACAGACAAGCTGATTGAATGTTATAATTTTAAAGAGGACAAAAATAACTCAGAAGTTGAAAGACATATAAAGAAAATACCATTAAATACGCTTTACGGCTATGGAATGAGAAAGAGTTTACTTACATCTAAGAACTTAATGGGCCAGTTAATTTCTAATAAACCAAGTCGTTATCTTGCGCCGCAAATGAGTTATCATACAGTAGCTTATGCGAGATTTTATTTAGAATGGATGAAGCAGAAGTTTGAGAATGTTGTTTATAATGATACGGATTGTATTAAAACAGTTGATGAAAAAGCCGCAGAAATCTTTACCGCAGAAAACGAACGTATTAAAGAATTGGTTAAAAAGCGTGGTTATGATTCTACTATTGGACAGTGGAAATTTGAGGGTGAACTAAGTAAGTTTATTGCTTTCGCGCCGAAATGTTATATGTATGAATTAAGTGGTGACTTAGAATGTAAGTTTGCTGGATGCCGCGAAAAAGCAGTAAAGGCCCTAAAGAATTTTGATGAAGTAATTGAAACAAGAGTCGTTCCAAAAGGCAAATCACTTGGCGGTGGAAGATACGCTGATTATACGTTAGGAAAAGATTGTTATATGGAGAGTGCGTGATATGGATGAACATTTCTTAGAGTATGTGGAAAAATTAAGATACATACTTGGCAACAATAACAGGTCAGAGGTAACTGTGAATATTAGTTATCCTGACGAACGAGTGTACTATAAAATCGACGGAAGATATACATTGGTGTATAGCTTCATAGAAGTATTAGATAAGGCAAAAGGAGGCCGATAATTATGAAAGATATTCAAGGTTTTGAAGGCAAATACGCAATTACAATGACTGGTAGAGTTTGGTCATACAAGAGTTAGAAATTTCTGAAACCATAGTTAAGCCGCAAAAAGGCAGGGTATTTATAGGTTGATTTATACGATAAGGAAGGAAAGAAAGTAAGAGTCTATGTACATAGATTGGTGGCTGAAACTTATATCCCAAATCCTGACAATTAGCCGCAAGTAGGACATATAGACGAAAACCCATTTAATAATGACTGGTCAAATCTTTACTGGACAAATCCTATGAATAATAATAATTACGGTCATAGAAACGAAAAAATATCAAAAGCAATGAAAGGAGTGATATAACATGGCTTTCAAATTTAAGAATCCATTTAAAAAACCAAAAGAAACAGCACCGCTAAAAGTAGCCACAACTGATTATTACGATAGAACAGATATTGATGCCACAGGCGCATAGTGGAGACTTATTATAGGTCAGCGTTCAAATGGTAAATCTTACTCAATCTGTAAAACTATTATTGAGAATTACCTAAAAGAAGGTAAAAGAGCAGCTTACATTCGCCGCTACGAAGAACAGATAATGCCTAAGAATATTCAGACGTTATTCGACCCACATTTAGATTTAATTTAGAAGCTCTCCGATGGCAAATATAACTCCGTGTTCTATCGCGCGAAATGTTTCTATCTTTGTTATACAGATGACGAAGGCAAAATTGTTGAGAAAGACCCAACTCCATTCTGCATAACTCGTTCTGTTAATACATGGGAAACTACAAAGGGTGCGGATATTGGTATCATTCACTTAATTTGCTACGATGAATTTCTTACTCGTGAAGCATATCTTAAAGATGAATTTGTTATGTTTTCTAACTTATGTTCATCTATCATCAGAAACAGAAGTGATTGTGTAATCTATTGTATTGCCAATGCCGTAAATAAATATGCTCCATACTGGCAAGAATTTGGTATTGACGGCGTTGATAAAATGAGACAAGGTGAAATCAGAGTTTACACATATCCAAACTCAAAGATGAAACTTGCTATTGAATATTGCGCGCAATCCTTAACAACAAAAGAGGTTAATGATAGCTTCTTTGCTTTCCAGAACGCACAGTTAGATATGATTAAGAACGGTGGATGGGAAATGGCATCATACCCGAAAGCACCTTATCCTATTCGCCCCGAAGACATCTCTTATGAATTCTACATTATATTTGGAGAACAGTGTTTAAAAGGACAGATAGTTCATCCTACAGATGTAGCTCATAGAACAGACCTTTTCATATTCTTTCATAGACAAACGAAAGATATTGAAATTTCAAATAATACAATTATGTATACTGACCAACCAGATACGTCTTTACTTCATGTTCGTTATCTCAAAGATACTCCAACAGAAGTTCACAGGCTTATAAAAGACCTGATATTAAAAAATAATATGTATTTTGCAGATAATGAAGTCGGTGAAATTGTAAGAAATTTCTTGTTGGATTAGGGTATAAAGAACTTATTATAAGAGGTGAGATGAGAATGTTAGAAACGCAAACAATTATAGCAGTCGCTGTAATATCAGCACTCACGACTGGTATAGTTTAGGTAATCAAAGCAATATTTGGCCGCAATCAGAACACTAAAGACCAGTACGACTATTAGCTTAAACTAGTAGAAGCCGTAAATGGCAACAATGAAGTGTTGGTTGATATTAAGTCTGAATTAATTTCAATTAATGACAAGGTTGATAACCTATCAACAAGAATTGACCATATTGAAAAAGACCTTTATGGAAGTGATGTTAAATGAAAATGAACAGGAAAGATTTAGTAAAATAGCTTAATGGTAAATTAGGTTGTAAATTAGGAGCGAAATACGGCACAGAGTGGTGTGCCGCTTTCGTGTCTGATGAATTGCTTATTCCATTGGGTTTAGGTAAGCATTGGTCTTGTACAGAAATGAGAAGTTTTTTCGCCGCGAAAGGCAAGGTAAATCACGATTACAAGACTGCTGAAGTTGGCGACATTATTCTCTATGATTGGGATAAGAGTGGAGATTGCGACCATGTAGGTATTGTTATTGAAAATCGCGGCTCTGAGATAGTTGTTATTGAGGGCAATACTTGCGGCGATAACTACTTAGAAACTTGTGTTGCACTAAAGACTTACAGTGTAAATTATCAGTATTTTAGCTGTATAATTGATATGTCAGACTACATGACAGATGAACCAACCAATACATCTACATCTAAACTTGTTCCAGTTAGACTTACAATTGGCGGCGAAGTAGTTTACGATGGATTTGTTGATTTGGCAAAATTTAACTGATATTTACAAAAACCTTAATCTATGATATAATTATTATAGAAAAAGAAAAGGAGAGATAATTATGACAACAGTAATTTCTATTATCGTAGCAGTAGGACTTGTAGGTTTTATAATTGGTGCAACTGCATACCGTATCAAAACAGGAGATATTAAACTTCTTAACACTAAAGAAGACGTTGAAAGATACGAAAGATACGATTACGATTGTTGGAACTAATAAAAACAAAAAGAGCCAAGGAAATCTTATTAGAAATCCTTGGCTCTATTTTTATATCTTAGTTAGCAACAACCAATATATAACATCTGTCATTCTAACTTGCTTTTGTGAATTCGCCACCGCTAAATTTCTGTATTACTACTTCTTTCTTAGCAAGCTGACAAACTCCGTTATCGTAAATATCCGATTCTACGGAACCTTCGTGTCTTTCAACGTTTACTGTCAAAGCATCAATTTCTGCCGCAAAACTCATTAAAGGGTCGCAGACACACTGAACACCTTTTCTGTGGCCTGGTAGTTCGTCTATACTCTGAATGTAGTAGTATCTTCCGAAACTGCCGCAATGACAGTAGTTATCAGTATTACTAACAGAACCACTGTCAACTATGAAATAAGGACTTTCAACTGAACACGGCTGTTTTACTTCACAGTTTCTTCCTGTGCCAAGTGAAGTAGCCTTATGAATTTTATTACAAGCACTTGAACTAGTGCCAAATTCTACTGAAACCGCCATTTATATCACCATCCTGCGTATACGCCATTTGATAGAGCCGCTGCAATTGCATCACGTTCTATAGATGTAGCGTTTGAAATTGAACTTGTATCAACACCAATACACTGAATAAGTCCTGTGCAACTAGCAACTGTTCTAGCTTCTACACATGGAACAGCCTGTGTATGGTTATAGTTTGATGGTTTCTGAACTTTCGGGCGAATTATTTTAACATAAGCTGTAAATGGATTTGACCATGAAGCATATGAGCCGCCAAAAGAACCACTAACTGCCGTGTTGTTGCCATAACTGATTTCTTTAAGAGAACGGCCCCAATCCATAAAACCACCTACAATATTGCTTGAAGCCTGAGTCTTTACATATGTGCCTACTTCGCCAGCCATTGCACCTTGTTCAGCGTTTCTTACATTGCTGTAAATGCCTCTACCACCACGAGCATATGCTGCATCACCAGCGCTCTCTGCCGCAGCTGCACCTTTTGTACCTAGTGCAGTTAATAGCGACATTCCTGTTTGAAACATTGACTGAGCGAAAGCTGCGTTTGCTTGACTTAATGCCGCCTTACTCATACCATATTGCTGTGCTGAAATAGGTAAGTCAACACCAACCTGACCGCTACCATAAGCTACTGGAAGTTTTTGACCATCCTGAGAAACCCATGCATAACCAGTTATTGAACCTGATGTTGGGTCAAGGACTAACTGTGCTGTAATGGTTCTACCCATAACTGCCTGTGTATCAAGTGAGAATATACCGCAGAATGGGAGATATAATTCAACTGCACAACTGTAGTCTAAGTAAGGTTCGCCACGCTGTTGCATACGTCTTGGGATTTCTACTGAGCCAAGATTGAAGACTATTGTTCGACCTAAACCACGCTGTGTAGCTACACCAGTATCAACAACTCTATTTTGACCTTCGCTGTAAATAGCAGCACTATTAACAAACATTACATTTTCCGGCGCAGAACCGCTAATAGCAACTGGCACTTGTGATAAACCGATAACTTGCGCCATCGGGTCGAAGCCTTCCGGAACATTATTAGAGTTCATCCAACTTCTAAGATTAGCAAGTTCTGTTGATGTCATATAGTAGAACTTAGCAAAAGCTCCACCGCCACCCGAACTGCCGCCAAAATCAACGCCATTCCATGGGTCATCACTGCCAGGGTCTGGTGGTGTAGGGCCTGGCGGTACAATAGGTACAGTATTACCAGTAACATCTTTTATATCATCCCAATCAGATGTTTCTGACATATTATCTGTATAGCCGGTTATATATCCACCTTCGCCAACTGGCTTATACCATGTATTATTCCACTTGAATTTAAGGCCTGCATTGGCAAGCTGATTTAATGCATACTCTAAGCCATCCGCTATGCATTGCATCGTTCCGCCGTAAGGCGTATAGTTTAAGTAAGCATAGAAGTTATTTCCGTTATCAATATAACCTACAAAAGATTCACCCCAGTTACCGCCTTCTCCGCCATATACTAAATATCCAGCTGGTTCTGACCATCTCCAAAGTGTTTTATCTAATGTAAAGTTGTTCCAGCCATCGTTAAGAGTTGCATATGTGGAGTCGTAAGCCCCTGCCATATACTGAGGAGTATTCTGCAGCCATCTAACCCCGTAAGAATTAGACTTAGGGAACAGATCATCAATTAAGCAGTACCAGCCGGCGTTATTTCCATCGTCAACAACCGAAAATACACTTATACCAGTATCTTCATCATTATCAATTGTTTTAATTTTTCCGTCTGAACCTGATTGATAATTTATAATTGTTTTCGCGTCTGGTTTTGTAAAACTCACAGATACACCCGCCATATCAACATCATAATAAATTTTTTTAAAATCTATTGATGTTACAAGTCTGAGATTTGATGTAGTCATATCGTTAGTAATAGCATATATCTGTGGAGTTCCGAGAGACCCATAAATAAGTATATTTCTGCCATACATATCATGAGGTAGAGCTAAATTATCATCCTGTGCAAACTCTACAGTAACACCGCCTGCGGAACCTGTATTAACGTTTGGAAACTGAGCAGGAAGAGAACCAGCGCTCCCATTATATGAGCGTTCGGCGCCTGTAAGTGAACCATACTTAGGACATAACTTATTAAGCTGCCCGCATATCATATATGGAGTTAAATTTTCAACTGTAAATTCACCATTACTTATTAAACTTCCTATAGTATCTGATAATCCTATTGTAATACCGTCAATTGTAACTGTCGTTACTTGTGTTATTGCCATAAAATCACCTCTTTATATAATAAAATCGCGGCGGAGGCTTCATATTCCCCAACCGCCGCGAAACGTGAATTAGTTATTTAATTACTTTGTGTAAACTGGAAGTCCTGCATAGTCATCCCAATCAAATCCTGAGCCTGTTGAAGCATCAGAAGCTGAAAGCTGAACATAAGAACCGTTCTTGAAGATGTAATATGGAGAGCTTGCAATAGCGTACTTTGTATCCCAATCTGTTGGCTTTGTTTCAGGAAGTGAACCTTCGTTTGTGTAATCTGCTACGATGAATACAATTACGTTTTCCTCAATATCGTTAAGGAATCTTGAATCGTACTTATGGAAGTAGTTTACATATTCGCCGCGAGCGTTGTACTGTGAAGTTGTTCTGAAGTTTTCATTACATACTGCACAAGCGTCTCTGTCGAACATTACGCCAACTACGCCTTCCTGACGTACTGTGTAATCGTCTGTACCGTCTGTAGCCTTTACGTAGATTTCTCCTCTAACTGGGTCATTGCCAGCTGTACCAACTGACTGCCATGAAGGAACCTGTGAGAAACCATTGAGCTTTACGAATTCTTCGTTGAATGTATCAGCGTAAAGGTATGTTTCCATATCCTTAGCAAATTCACTAAGAACAACAAACTTAAGTTTGTCTTCTGGTGTGAATGTAAGATAACCGCTGTGGTTGTAAAGTGTACCAGCTTTCTTTACGTAGTCCTTATAAAGAGCCATTGTCTTTGTAGCGAACTTAAGGAATTCTGTAGATGTCTTAGCCTGTGTAGCTGTAAGAGGTGTTGAAGCAACCTTGTTGTATTCAGCTAAAAGGTTTACAACGTTTTCACCAAGACCAACCTTAAGACCGATAAGGTTTACGATTGTTCTCATAATAAGAGCGTCTGTTGAAAGTGTGAGCTTCATCTGAATTCTGTTTTCAATCATAGCAATGAAGCTTGAAAGAGCTGATGCAGATGTGAAAGCACTCTTAAGCTGCTTTTCTGCGATTGTGATAGGTGCTTCGTAAGTAATCATCTTGTTGTAGAACTTAGCTTCTGCAGATGGAATGTTAAGTACGAATGGGTCAAGTTCTGAATAATCAGCAATACCCGGAACCTTTGAGTTTGCGATAGCGTCTGCCGCGATGTCAGCAAGTTTCCATGAGCTATTTTCCTGGAAGTCAGGTACGTTTGCTCTTACTTTCTGAAGGATTGAACCATATTCAAAGCTGTCGTATACGATAGATGGTGCTGAACCATTGTAAACTCTGTCTACGAACTGAACCTTACCAATCTGGTCGATGAGTCCTTCAACGAAACGGTTAAAATTGTCTTTATTTGCGCCAGTAAAGTCAAGAATTGTCTTACCAACGTCTACGATATTTGTAAGGTCTTCTGCAACGATAGGATATGTAGTGCCGTTGTCAGTAACACCCTTACCAATTTCCTCGTTCATAATTACAGTATTAAGAACTGAGGCAATCTGATTTACCTTCATTAAATATCACTCCTTTTTGTTTTAAGTCTTCGCGGCAAAACCAAGAAATACGAATTAGGATTAGTGGTATTGTATTCATCTCATTCGCCGCGATATTTTATCTATCTATTTTTTCTATCATTAAAGAGTAGGTTTTCCTACTCAAAGGGCGAAGCTCAGGCTCGCACTGAGACTTCTTGGATTTCTGTCCAAGCGTTCTTCTTATTAAACTAATTCACCGTAAGTGTGGTAGGCTGACTAGACCTACCACTATTTCATAGGAGGCAAAGGGCTATGACATTTCCCTTCATTAATAAAGTAGATTTTGAAATGAAGTATTCAAATCTTTTTGGTCTAATTTTATTTTAGCATAAAATCTCAAAAAAGTAAAGAGATTAGGTATTTTTGTTCCAACCAGGTGTTGGTACGTAAGGCTTAACAACTGAAATATCATCTATTGTATTGCCAACTCTTAAGCAATCGCTATCTGAACTGCCGGCAATATATTGTGTATAACAGTCATTATAGCCTACTGTTGAGCCATGATAGCTACTCTGTGTCTGGAATGTAATGAATTTTCCGGCAATATCGTCTGTAGCTGTAAGTGTAGCTATATTACCGAGGTCACCACTCCAGTTAATTGATAAGATTTCACCGTAGTGATAACTTGTATTTAATGTTGGGTCGTCTGCTGTAATTATTGCTAATGAACTTTGTGGGTCATTTTCCATGAATTCAAACTGCGGCACATACATACAAAAGGTCTTGCCTACTGCATCCGTAGGAATCTGAAAACAAGCACTGTAGTAACCGTATGAGTTGTTCTTGTCAACTCTTGCCTGAGCAGTGTTAATTCTCATTTTCTGATTAGTCTGTGCTCTGTTGTACCAGTTGCCGCCTTCTAAATAAATAGATTCTGCGCCGATAGCGTTGAAAAAACCTGCGCCATCTACAACTATATCTTTGCTCTGGTCAGCTTTAAACCAACCTGATGTAAATGTAGTAGCATAAGAATCGGATGGTTTGCTATTACTCCAAGCTACTTTAATATCGCCCGGAACTACAGGTCTCCAACTTTGAGTAATTGTTGTTGCCTTTAGACCATCGCCGCCTTTTGTTTCATCTTCTTTGTTTTCCTCTTTTGCTTCGCCGCCTTTTGATAAAGGAGCATTGCTACTAATACTTGAAAAAACAAGCAAGTAAGCTGTTGAATAACCTTCAATAACGGCTTTAACTGCGGCATTATTATAGGCTATTTGTAAAGGGCCAGACTGCCAAGAAGTATCACTATTTGAAACATAGCTTATTGAGCCGGCAATATTTGTCTTATACTCAATATCCGAAGCAATTGAAGTAGGGTTTAAATCAGTACAAATTGCATAACCTAATGTTCTACAGTATGAGCTGTTTGACCAAATAAATAAGCTGTGGCCGCCAAGAAAATATTCAACATCAAACGGTATAACTGCGGCGTAATCGTATTCTGTAGACTTTATAAGTCCAACGCTATCTAAGCTATCTATACCTGTTGAATCACTGCCACCTCTTGGGTTTCTGTTTGGCATCCAACCGCAAACCGTTACACCATCGTATAACTGGTTTGAACTAACAACATTCTTTCCGTATATTTTCATGGAGCATCAACCTCCAATCCAAATACTACCTGCTGGAATAGTGCCTGTTGGCTCACTAGCACTTACGTAAACTCTAATGTTATTAACAACGAAATAAGTGCCGCCATCTTCAACAAGTCCTAACTGTGCGGCTGTCTGATTACCACTAAGTGTATGGCTATTAATTGATGGTTTATTGCTGAGGTCTGCGTAATCTGATGTACCGCCGCCACCAGGAATGTTCTGAATTGCCTGATAAACTGCATCTGATGTAACCGGATGTGAACTGCCATTTGTTACCTGTGTATCAATTGTTTCAGTAACAGCACTAATCTTACCATCTGTCTGTGAAATGCTCTTTATATAAGAACCTGAAGCTGCTGTGCCGGCAACATCCAAACCTTCAATAGCTGAGGTAATGTCACCAGTTGTAGCATAAGAACCCTTTGGTTGGTAATTGGCAACTGCGTCTGTCTTGCTAAGGAACTTATTATCAGATTCCTGTTTTGTATAAGCATCGACTGAGCCACCGCCACCTCCGCCGCCTTCTTCAACTTCTTTCTGGAGTGCGGCAAGTTCTTGTGCAAGTATTTCAATTCTCTGTTTTAAAAGTGTATCCATTAATATCACTCCTTTTACTTCCATTCGCTAATTAAAGCGACTTTAGATATTTCTTTAAAGAAATCATTGACTAAATCAACCTTTCTTAGCTCTAATTCTGACTCTAACATTTGCTGTGATGTTGTAACACCGATATTACCGCTTCTTGTAAGTTTACTTACTGCTGTGGCATTACCCTGTGGTGTTGTCATATCATCGAATGTTAATGTTTTGGTATCACTATCATATCCGGTTATGCCGGCATCTGAGTGAAAATCTGAACCATTAAGTGTGCCTTGTGTTGATGTAACTTCTGATTCATTTTTGAATGATTCTGAATCAAATGGTGCAACTTTACTTGTATTCTTAACAGTACCCTGAGAACTTCTAATACGGCTTGATACTGATGTGGCGCCAGTGTGTTCAACCATGTTGTAGTTCTCTAAAGGCTTGTAAGCTGTTGTAAGTGCTTCAACTTTCTTTTCCCAGTTATAAGCATTTGCGGCAAGATAATCTTTAATTATACTAACCATCCATGACCAAATGTATTCCCATCTGAGCTGTTCAGTTTCTAACTTAACAACCTACATATTATAAATAACTTTAAAGTCTTTTGGCGGCAAAGCCTTACCAATCTTTAATTCTCCAAACTTATCGAAGAACATCTAAAGTAAATCATCATCATCAATTCCTAAGTCTTCGAAAATGTCAAAATCAGCAAAAGGACTAGAAAATGCCCAGTTATTCTCTAATGCTTTTACGGCATATTCGCGCAGTTTGATATATGGTTTATTATATCTCATTCTACATCATCCTCCGTTTTCTAAGGATTTTCTGAGTCTGGTGTGGCATCTTCAATTTTGTCATCTGCTCTATCTTCAATGCCGTCAACTTTGTCCTCATCTGCCGCGATTTCTTCTACTTCTGGCGGCATTGCATCAGGGTTAATGTCTACTTCGATACTTGTACCAAATAACTCATTAACTTTCTCAATATCGGCCTTTAAATTTTCTATAATAGTCTGTAGGTTAAGATTAAGTGAACCAGTCATAAGTTCTGATTCTGCGGTATTTATTCTCTCTCTCTTTAAATTACCGTTATAACTTAGGCCTAACTGATTATAGAAATTCTGCCAAATATTTGCCTGTGCTTCAATAAGGCTCATAATTGTTGTATTTGTTCCAGAAGCCGCAATAGGACTTACTGTTAACTTATTAAGAATGTCCTGTGTAAGAATTTTGTACGGCTTACCATTATACATATCCTTAAGAACCTTCTCACCAGTGTTAGCAAGTGCTTCATCATCGGCAACAAATGCAACCTGAACTCTTGAATTAATCTGTGCGCAGTTTAAACTTACTACATTATCAGCAAGTAAACCAGCAGTCTGATAAATTAAATCATAAAGTCCACCGTGTAAACTTTCAACTTGTTTGTCTATTGATGTCAAACCAACTAAAATACCCTCTAATCCATCAACCTTAGAACTACCGTCCTCATGACGAATTTTAACTGTCTTTGAACCTAAAACCGGATTAGCAATTATAAAATCCTGAGATTCATAATAACAGTTTGGTTCTCCACCAACGTTACCATTAAGTGCATATACATGTTGATTGAACTGTGTAAAACAAATCTTGCCGCAAAGTATAAGTTGTTCTTTTAAGAATTCTTCATCTACGTTTTCTGGCAGATTTTTAAATTCTATCATTTGACCTACTTTATTAGTAAGTGTTTTAAAATAGAATCTAAAGTTCTAATCTACATTACATACTCCTTCGTAGTTAGGTATTACTAACATTTATATATCACCTCTATTTAAATTATTGAGATTATAAAAAGTCATCTCTAAATAAAATAAAGTATATTAATTCATTATACTAATTATACCACACCTTCTCCTAAAAGTAAATACTTTCCCTCCCAATATTCTGTATCCATTTTCACTTCACTATCAAGTAATTTCATTTCATT
>Ga0233378_1000230_pt1 | contig 14066 bp, 16 predicted proteins | sample ElkDunMinimDraft_7_FD_180690 | JGI IMG/M metagenome (GOLD analysis project Ga0233378, IMG submission 180690) | Fecal eukaryotic communites from dung pellets of Tule Elk in California, USA - Elk Dung E4 | ecosystem: Host-associated > Mammals > Digestive system > Large intestine > Fecal | place... | reverse complement strand
CCCGTAGGAGACGGGACACCCGACAGGGGGCGGCGGACGGGTGTACCCCGAACCCGAAGGAGCGACCAGAGGGAGCGGTCGGTGAGAGGGGTACAGCATGACAGATTTCAACATATCATATCATAAGGGTGATATATATGAGTTTATGATTTTTATATTGTAAATAAAAGAGTTAAATATAGTATAGCCCTGAGAGCGTCCAGAATGCGTTTTAAGGGGGGTTTCTTTTGAGTGGTATCTGATACTAGAGAGCATAGAAACAGCCCTAGAATCGCATTGTGGAGCGTCCTAGGGCTATATCATATTATGGATTGATTTGTGATGCCATATTCAGGAAACCGTGGAATGCATCTGCTGTACCAAGATCACTATAGTATATACGATTTGTCTTTAGAATATCATTGTATGCCTTAGTGATCGGATGACCTGTACCGAATCCAATTATACAATACTTATCAGGAATCGGAACAAGTGATATATAATACTCTCCTTTTGGAATAGCATCAGTCGGATAAACGAATAGCCAATAATAGCCATCAGAAATTCTACGCATTAACTGAACATTTATAACATCATCATCAGTAACAAGGTAAAGATTGCGTATGATATCGCTATTCTTATAAAGTGTTTTTGGAACAAGACAAGCATCTTCAAACTCCCAACCATCACCAGTAATTGCACCTGTGATACCTCGGCTGTTCTGGAATGCAAAGAACTTATCTTCGATCATGTTTGATGCAAGAATATCTGCACTATCAGCATCAAGACCTTTATCATCTTCCGGTCCTAAATATACAAATATACAAGTCATTTCTTTTTTGCCATACTTAGCCGGATAACGAATCTCTGTAATACCAGGTGTCAACATCATCTTTTTTGTTATGCCCATGTTTTTCATAATAGGAGAACCATACAAAGACAATGGGTTTGCAAGCATGAAAATCTTTGTATCCTTTTTCCAGTTTTCACGAATACATGTAGAAATCATGTTATTCCATGCTTTCCACTCATCTGATAGATACTTACCTTGCGGTTCAATCAACTCATCAAGTACAATGTTTGCACAACCGCCAATATCTTCAAAGTAGTCAGGTCCTTTTGCTTGATTGTATGTACTTAGTGCAAAAGCAAAACCACATGCTGATCTGTCTTTAGCAAGTCTTTCTTCCGTAACAGAACCATCTCTGTGTGTTTTAGGTCCCCATAAGTCATAATTCCAAGTGCCTTGATAGTAATTCAGATGATTCCACTCACCTGATGTAATAAGAGGAATGTCCTTATTATGAGGTCCCATTAACTTTGCCATGTTTCTTGCCGCAATACCCTCACGGTATCTACGTATATAAGCCCATCCACCTTGTCCGGCGCATGAATCTTCAATACACTTACGCATTGTTGACCATGTTTTACCACATCCACGCTTACCTACTATGCAGTAATAACGAGCATCTGGATAATGCTTGACTAGCTTTCGCACATCAAACTTACCTACTTTCATGTCGAAAAACTCATGCATATCAACATGTTTAGTCATTTCTGACATTTAGATCACCAACCTTAACATTTTGTAATATTTTGCTAAACCTGTCATTTTTCCAATCATATGTATATCCTTGACTTACTGGAATTTCAGGTCGCTGTTTGAAAAAGTTAAAAATTTCATCGTTTGTCATTCCATCTACTGTCTGTAAAATCTCTGGCATAGTAAATCCTGCTAATGTATAATGCATAGTACCATCAGTCTCATATATGTATTGCTTGTTTGTCAACTGCAAAAATCTATCAGCAGTATACTCGTGTCTCCATATACCTATATCGCAATCATATCCAGAACATATGTTTCGTTTTCTTATCTTATCATTTATTTCATCAAAAAAGCAACTCAACTGACGGAAATTTGCATCAGATTTTACACTGTCCGTATCAGATGCGATCGTTTTAGGTATCCTACTCCAAATAGACATTACTTCAAATTTTACTGCTGAAACCACCAATCGTGACCAATGCGGCAAGATATATCTGTCACCACGGTACTTATAGTAAGTCTTTACTGCTTCATCAGCTTCAAAATCGTTTCTTTGTATAGCCTTTCCATACAGCATGTCAATCTGTGTTTTATGTCTCGTTCTTTCAATTTTTGATGATGCAGATTCTTTTGCATTCCATTCCTCTACTATCTTGTCTGTAAAAGCACTTAAAAGTCTGCCTTGTTCGTCTGCATAATAAAGTCTCCATTTAACTGAATCTAAAGATTCTATAAATGCATCCCAAATTTTATCGTTAAGTAACGCAAACTGAACATCAAAGTTGTTTAGAGCATATGTTTCATAGTATTTTGACTTAAAATAGTCCATTTGAACAGGAAGTTTTTTAGCATATAATACAACCTGAAACCATCTTCCAGATTCTATTAACTTAAAAAGAAACTTAACTCTATCATCTTTTGAATAAACTTTCGGCTTAGATAATGGAAAACAATCAAGCTGTACAAATTTTGACGGATAAGCACTTGACTTATCGAATGATGAAACATCTGGTAAAATAATGTTGCACTTTTTAGATTGTGTGTTTAAGAAACCTGCTGTAGAACCTGATATCATATCATAGTATGTGGATGATCTATCCATATATCTCTTATGCGCTTTAACATCTTCCCAACATGCATCTGATATATCCTTAAAGAACGCATGTTTTGATGCCGCCGCTTGTGTTGATTTCAGAGAATATACTTCTGTTCCAAATGATGATATGCACTCTATCATACTGTCAAGTGATGTAAAATCATCCTTACTTAATGGCGATGCATCCACAAAAACGTAATCATCACATGTTCCAAAGTACGGTTGATCTTTCCATCCCCATTTTGTATCTTGAAAATCTATATCGTGCTGAATATATGCAAAATCAAGTCTGTTTATATAACATAAAACTCTTACATTTTCATCTTTTTTCCTTTTAGACAATCTTTCTCTTTTATTTATTGCTATATCTCCTAAAATATCGTGCATTTCACTTGTAGATACATCATCCACTCTATCTCCTGAACTCATCCAAACAGACCACCGCGCACTGTCAGGCTCACAGTACACGGCGATCCATTGTCTCATGACTTTACATCCGGATAAAGTGTGTGTACGTGGTGACGCATCTCTTATAGATAAGAACTCAAACATACACACACCCCTTTCTTAAAATTCAATAGGATCTTTTGACTTCGGTTTCTTCTTCTTTAATGTAGATACATCCTCACCTTTGAATAGGCGGTTTCTCTCCAAAGCCTCGTCCATAGACTTTCCTCTTTCGATTTCGTCTACGATGTCATACAGCTTATATTTAGATGCACGGTCATAATCTTCACCTAAATCTTCGTAATACTCTCTGAACTTGTCAACATCTGCATCGTCAAGTTCATCAATCATGTCTTTGATCTTTTTATGTGCAGTTTTACCGTTCCATCTTCTATAAGACGAATTGCTGTAATACTTTGACTTATAGTCACTACCTGTACTGAAAATTCGATTCTTTTTAGCCATTTTTATCACCTCACTCAAATGGAGTTTCATCAGACGGTTCTGACTTTGGCATCGGTACTCCGTCTTTTGCCTCAATATTCTCTGCAACACACTCTAAAAGACAACGACCTGCATCTTCAAGCCAATAAGACTTTATAAAGCCCTCAACAAAAATCTTGTCTCCCTCGTCTACTTGAATGTCAAGTGACCACGGAATCTTAACAGAAATATCCTGATAAATCTCAGAGTATGCATCGGTGTTGTCTACCTTAAAAGTAATGTAGTCACACTTACCTTTTTCATACACTTTTACTTTCTGAACGTATCCGTCAATAGTAAACCAAGCGCAACCCTTTGTTGGATACTTCGGCTTTGATGAACCCTTTGCCTTTGTTTCATTTCTTTTTCTCATAATAAATCATCCTTTCTTGATATTAAAAAACTGGAACATGTTTATCTATCCATTTTTTTAGCTTGTTTACATGCATGTAGTCAGTATATCTTGATCTTCCTTCGTCCCATGCACGAAGTTCCTCTGTATACTTATCTGCTTCACCATTTCGCACTTGATCAAATGTAAACTCAACATAAGATTCAGCGTCTTTTCTGCTGTGTACATCACACACATATGTATCTATCTTAAAAGTCTTTCTTCTGAGTGAAGAAGCATCTGGAACATCACTTAGATCGTCTGATTCCTTTGTACCAGTATAAGAAAAGCTGCTTGTATTCCAATCAAAAGTATAGACAAATTTTTTACCATCAGAAGAATGTCTTGACTTTTCAACACTAAGTATAAAATCATCATTTTCACGATTAAGTGCTATAACAGCGGTAGCTATACCAAGCATATCATATGAACCTGCGATAGTGCCTTTTCCAGAACCAGATAATTCTGCTCCGCGATTTGATTGAGCAGCGGCAATCATTGCACAATCTCTACGCTGTGATTCTTGCATAAGTCTTATACATGCATCTTCCATCTGCTCATATCCCTTTTTATCAGACTTTGCATCACGCATGTACTTTATACCGTCTATAATTATAGCATCTGCTGAATGTGCCAAGGCAAAATTTGACAGACCATCTATCACATCACCTGATATATCTGATCTTGATAGTAAAACAATCTTTCCTGATATATCATATGTAAGGTCTTTGTGTGGTAAATCAAAAAACTCCATAGGTCTTTTTATATGTATCGCCCACAGTCTTTTTGTGATCTCTTCCTTTGACATCTCGTCAGAGTAAAAAATCACATTCTTTCCTTTAGATGCCATATGGTGCATCATCCATATAAGAACCCATGACTTTCCTTGTCCTGTAGAACCTTGTACGATCGTAAGACCACCTTTTTTACGTATACCACCAATCAAATCGTCAAGTTCTTCATACCCACTCGGCAATCTACCAGAAGCATCTGGCTGAATCCATGCTTGGAAATTTTTTGCTAAATCTGTAGTTTCTTGCGTTGATATTGTAAGGTCACTAAGAACTTCGTTTGACTTAGATGTAAGAGTCTGTGTTGCTGACACAATGTCACCATATACAGCTTCATGGTTAAAGTCAGAAGTAATCGGTATCATCTTCTTATAGAAAAGATCATCAATCAATTTCTTTATAAGATAGTCAACCGACTCTGATACTTCAAGTCTCTGAAACTCTGGAAAATGATCTATAAAAGTCTCCATATCAGGTACTACACCATACTCTTTATAATGTGATACTATAAAATCATACTCATCCGGATATACGAAAAAGTGATCCTTTGATAGTCCTGAAAGTATACTGATATCTTTTGACGTAAGTACACGATTTATAATCTGTACTTGTGCGATTCCTGTCTGTGTACTCAAAACTCACCATCTCCTTCCCATGTACGTGGATGCGGATATTCGTCAGGCATATCATGTAAAGCCTTAAAAGCATCTAAAATCTTCTGTCTTTTATTTACTGTCTCTTGCAAAATCTTATACTGTCTAGTATCATCAAGTCCTTGTCCTATCATTTCAGCCATAAGCACACAGTCATGCATCTGCTGTGCTACAAGTTTCATAGTAGTACGATCGTTAAGTTGCATAAAAATCATCCTTTCAAATTTAATAAATCAGTTTTTTGATACGGTAACATATTTCTTATGTCCTCTATCTTTGTGTCTATCTCTTTATGATATCCTGCTATACGCACTCTATCAGATCGGTTTGCTGTCTCTGCTCCGATCAGTCTTGGTATGCATGACTTTACGCACATCATAAATACAAGAGCAAGATAGTAGTCACCCTCTGCATAAGCTATAGCTGACATCGCACGATATGCTACACTTTGATATCCTATAGGGTAATGTGCATCTTGTATATGCACTGTCTCTCTTACACGATTTCTTTGATGTCCTATATCCATACCAAGTATCGGATACTTCTTTTTAAGTTCATCATCAAGTAAACACCAGAAATCACAGAAAAGCCTAGACCACGCGATGTCTTTTTCTTCTTCCATAAAAGACTTTACGTACTTTCTTTGCACCATAGATCAAAACCCCTCTCTAAAGTAAGTAAAGAAGCATAATCATATCCATCAGGCGGATCTATACTATCCACAGCGCCAACAAGCATATCTTTATACAACTGCCACTTTTTTTTATTTGCCATAAGGTCTTGTAAAGATACTTTTCTTTCCCCTGGTCCATCATATCCACGGTATATAATCAGATAAAATCCTTTTGGAGTAGTCTCTACATACTTTTCAAGCGTCATAATCTTCACCTACTTTCTCGACATACATTTCATATGCAGTCTTTGCGGCTTCACGCAGAGTATCATAGTACTCTGCAAGTACTCCATCAAAAACCATGTCCCAATCTGCGACCACTTCTACAGCTTCATCATCCATAAACATGTCAGTCTCATAAGCAAGCTGATCATGCATGTATGCTGTATCAGGATGCCAAGAAAGTTCTACTTGATCTCCTTCATCTGTCCACCATACGCACAGCATGTCAGTACCTCTTTCTACTGCATCCATGTACTCTTCTTCAAAAGCCTCGTAAGTCATCATCTTTTTCATAGTAAACATCCTTTCAATTTATATTTAAGAGGTTTCTTTCACTCACCTCTTACTGACTATATAGTATGAAAACAGGCTCAAAATATGGTGTTTTTTGCAATATTTTTCCTATCTTTTTTCAAAAGTTTACAATTTGTTCATATTTGTCATTTATTTTCCATAAAGAAAGCCCCCTGATGGTAGCGCATCAAGGGGTTTCTTCATTAAGAAAGGAGGAATTACAATGACTTAGACTTATGACAGAGATAGAGCCATTCATCCTTATATATGATCACAGCGCCGTAACCGCTGGGATTTTTGTAACTGTAAGACTTGTGCGCTACCACTTATCTTATGATCTTAGTATACCATACTTCTTATAAAAAATCAATGTCTTTTTGTCATCTGTAACTTACTTATTGTAACTTCTTTTCGATCTTATCAGATAGTTTATCAAGTGACTTTTTAAGATCACCTATAAGACCTTGTAAAAAGACCTCATTTTTATAGTCTTTCCAAAGCATGATACCAAGAACCACACCTAATACGCCGTACTCACCGAGTTTTCCTAGCAGTGTGTTCTGTGTATCTTGTGTTAAAGCGGCTGATAACACTATAAGGTATTTATACATATCCATCACTTACTCCTTTCTTATATATCTGATATATCCTGTGGTATATCCTGTGTTAAAGCAAGATTTGAAGCCTGTGCAGCCGCCACCTGAGTACCTGCATATTCATACCATGATTGCCAACCTGCTGATGTGTTTGATCTTAACCAGAATCTTGCTCCGGCTGATATATAAAATTGAATGTATCGACCAGCACCGCCGACATTAAAAACGATCAATCTTCCGCCAGCCTGTTGTGCAATCGGAGACGGCATGTTGACAATCTGTGCGGCGATTGATGAACCAGTACATCTGTATATACCAGGAGTTGTAAACTCGTTCAGATCATCGCCTGCGGCAAGGTTTGTAAACGTGTTGAGCCCAAGCATCTGATTCCATATACTTGACCAGATCACACCTGATGTAAGTGAATCTGTACTGTCACGAACTGTTTGATTGCCAAAAGTAAGGAGCGGTTGATACTCTGCAAGTAAAGCATCAGTTTCAGCTTTTGTGTAAACATTGACAAACACATTACTTGACGGCTGTAAAATCCATTGACCTGCTGAATCAGCGATGTACGAAGAACCATCGGCAATTATTTTCGCGGTACAACCTTGTGTTATACTTCCTGTATATCCACTTCCTGATATTGTCCCTGACGGAAGATCACTTACAGTATCACATAAGATACTGTAAGTTCTTTCCTGAGTAATCGGGGAAGTTGCAAAACCTAAAATTTGATATGCCATTATAAGTACACTCCTTCCTTTAAGTATGCGACAATTTTATCTGCTTCTGCTTTTGTCATTCCTGCTGCATCATGAAGTTGTACGTCAAGTACAGAAAAATATGATCCTGCAGCAATATTTTCGATTTTTGATATGTACTGTCTTGAAGCATTACCTATGACCTGTGATCTTGACGGCATATTGACATTTGATTCACCTGAAGTAAATCTCTGTGCTTTAGTGCGGTAAAGTACGATATCTCTTAATCCACCATATACAGTATCATCATAAGGACCACCAGATGATGCAGGTGGCATTTGTGATACTGAAAGATCAGTTGATTCATGTACTGCTGTTGATGCCGCGCCAAGTGCAGATGTAATGAGAGCAGGAGTTGCAGTTCCACCAGTCGCAAGTGTTGCAATTCCGGATGCCGCTAAAGCACCAAGAGAGCCAATAGTTCCTGATATATCACGACCAGGTATTACACAATCAGCACTCTTTGCACATTCACCATTCTTTGCAAAGTACATATAATCGCTGTTGTTCTTATCCACGAAAACAGAATAATCACATGAATTATTAAGCAGATTGTATGCACGTTTTATTTTTAGGTTTGATCCGGCAAGTACAGATGGAGGAAGTGCAACTGCTCCTGCAAGAGGAAAGAATATTTGACAGTTTGCATAAGGTTCAACATCTGTAAACCATTGAGGATCATTTGGTACTTTTACAGTTATATCTTCCGGAGTCCATAAATAATCAGTTACAACATTTGCCGCAACATCTGGTATGCCGAGCGCTCCAATGGAAAGTTTTGCAAGTGCTTTTTGTTGTGATGGGAAACTGACAGGTGAAGTTTTTACGAAAACAATGTTTTCAGTATTGCTCCATCCTTTATTTATACCGGATTCTCCGAAAGCCTCATTAAGAACTCCTGAAACTGTACCAACAACACCAGGAAGTGCTGTTTCTGTATACACTTTGGATAAGAATGAAGTAAATTCACTCGGAGTAAATTTATATATTACAAATCCTGCACTTGCTGTCGGATCAGTTAAAAGTCCACCAGATGTATTTTTTGTTATGGTCTTTTTTGATGGATCATATTTTGAAGTTGTTTGTTTACCTTTACCACCTGTTGGTATTGTATCTGAACCTGCTCCACCACCACCAGTTGCAGACTTTGCAGCCCACATATTACTTGACATTACCTGTATGGATGCTTTTGAAGGTAAACCGTAAGCATTAAAAATAACACACATGATACCCTTCATTTCTGTATCCGCACCGAAAGTGATTGAAGGATAAGAAGATGCAGGAGAACCTGCCGGAAGAACTGTATTTTTAGGTACTGTGAAAGAAACTGGATAAGTCTGTACTCTGCGTGTTCCTTGATTTGTAGTACCACCGGATGATCTTACGGCAGAATAAGCAGTATACAGCATATTTCCGGTTGTAAGATCCCTATATCCGAATGGGTTTGATGATGATGAACCAACATTTGTATTTGGCAAACTTGAATCACCAGACATACCAGATACAATGTAGTTTTTTGAACCTGTTGCTGTTGCTGTTCTTTGAACAGTTGTTCTTATACCGAAAGTAAAATCATGAAGTCCACCATGAGATATAAAAAGTCGAGAACATGGGTTCTTCATTTTACGCATTTCTCCGCGACCACCGGAATTACTTACTACATCTGATCTGAAATTTTCCCATGTTTGATCTTTTGCTGTGTACACATATTCTCCAACATCTCCGCTTTGATGAGAGTAGTAAAAGTATGACAGATAATCAGTATCCCAATCATCAGGTTTTGCTGTATCTGATGTTACTGTATATACATTATACTCTGATGGATCAAGGTCAACTTGTGTATTTGCGTTATATCTCCACTTCGGATCAGGGAATGGGAAAGAACCTGTCAAACCGTCAAGAAGATCATATCTTGTACCACCTGTATCTGTAAAAGATGGGGTAAAAGCAACACCAAAACCAATCCACGGTTCTGCTTGTGACCAAACATGCCGTCCATTGAAGAAATCCCAATCATTCCTACCTCTATATGTAAAGGCAGTCATAAAGTCAAGGTCAAAACAGGGAAGTACATATGGTGAAGTCTGTACTGAACCAACGTATAAAGTAAGTGATGCCATTTATACCGCCCCCTTTGAAGCAACTTTTTGAAGAATACCAACATACACATACTCTGTATCAGAAATAACATTTTCTGCAATCGCGGAAGCATCAAGTTCTGTTACCGCACGAGTTGTGATTTGATTATCCTTTAAGAAAGTATCTGTAAATTTCTGATCTGATGTTCGATTAAGTACAGCCGGAGAAGCAAGGATTGTATCTTTATAAGTACGAAGTACATCACACACACATCTTATTCTTGTCATATCACCAGGCATACCAGTCCTGCTTTCGATGAAGTAGTATTTTACTCTACCAGTATCCCAAGTGACCTGCATATAATTGTATCCGTGATACCCATGACCATCAAGAATGAAATCACAGGTCAAGTCATCAACCTCTTCGTAAGCAGAAATTGGAACATCTGTTCCAAATTGCGGAGTTTTTGTGATCTTTTTAGTTGATTCTTCCGTTGTTGCAAAATTTGCAGTTAGTGCCACTTAAATCACATCCTTTTAAGTAAATTTAAGTAAAAGAATTGGGAGAGGGGATAGCCCCTCCCCCTAAGTGAAAGGAATGTTTTACTTAGCCCTCGCCTGATTCATCAGTAAGAGCAAAGACAACGGCATTTTCAAGAGTATCGACCATGTAGAGTGCATCCCACTTGTAGAAGTAATTGGTGTACTCTCCACGAGGATTGTAGATAGAAGTTACTCTATCATTCTGGTTGCACACTGCGGCGGCTTCATCATCAAAGAGAACTGCAACAACATTGTTGTTTGTGACTTCTGTTGCTGTGCCGTCAACGTCGATATAGGTATCAATCTTCATGCGGTTCTTAGCATCCTGCCAGAAAGCAACTTCCTCATAACCCTCTAGCTTGACAAATTCATCGTGATAAGTGCCAGAGTAAAGGTTAGTCTCCATATCCTTTGCAAAGTCTGCAACGGTTATAAACTTTAGCTTGTCAGCAGGAGTGAAAGTGACATACTCGCCACCATTGTACATCTGAGAAGCGGCTGCAAGATACTTCTTATGCTTCATAATTGTAGAAGCGGCATATCTAAGGAAGCCTGCATCCTGACGGCATGTGGTAACGGTAAGAGCATCAGCACCAGTAAGTCCCATAAGAGTGTTATAATCGTCAAGCAGGAATACCTTAGTTGCGGCATTATCACCGTTAAGTCTCTGTGCGATTAAGTTTGCTATAGTCTGCATGATAAGACCATCATTGCAAAGAGTTCTCTTCATGCGGATTCTGTTCTCGATCATAGCAATAAAACGAGACATATCAGATGCGGAGCGGAATGCTTCACGAAGCTGATAATCAACAAGAGTGATCGGTACTTCATAAGTTACCTTAGAGTTGTAGAACTTTGCAGAAACATCAGGCTTAGAAAGCTCAAAAGGATCAGGATATGCTTCACCAGTCTTAGGATAGTTGAAGATATCCCAAGTTGCGTTGTCCTGTGCATCTTTTAGTTCGCAACGAACTTTCTGTAGAATAGAACCATACTCCCAACCGTCTTTAAGGATATCAGGAGCCTGAGAAGTATAAGTACGATCTACAAATACGACCTTACCGACCTGATCAATCATCTTACGGACGAAAGAATCATAGTTTTCATTAGACTGACCTGTGTAGTCAAGCACGGTCTTTCCCATGTCTACGATGTTTGCAAGATCATCTGCAAAAGTGGCAAGAGTGCCATCTGCAAGCGTTGCACCAATCTGTAGTTCATTGATGACATTGTTTAGACAATTAGCGATTTGTGTAATTTTCATGAAAAATCATCCTTTCTGTTAAATATCCCATACTCCTACGAGTATTACTTTATTGATATCATTAAAAAATTCTTGTGCGATGCTGTAAGATACTGTTTTACGTGCATCTTCAATAAGTTCTGTGGTTTTTGTCACGCCAATGTTGCCTTGACGCACATTCTTTTCAGTATGGAGTGTATCTCCACCAAGAAGTGCAGTTCCAAATGCAGTATCTTTTAGTGACACCGCATATTCAAAAGATGTGTGACTTTTTACGTTTACATTGCTATTAGCAGATGCAGAGGATTCAGATGTTGATGGTATTGCTCCGGCAGTTGAAGATACTGTAATATCACCAATAGTGCTTGATGCAGATGGAGTTTTAGTACCATCTTGTCCCTGACGAGTTTCTTGCCATTCTGTTTTAAGATTGCTGTTGTTGTAAGCAGAAACTTCACGTTTATCCTGAACATGCTGTCCTCTAAAAGATTCTTCACTGCCTGTATCTTTAGAAATTTCGTCAGCATGTTGTTCAATGATCTGGTGCAGCTCAACGCCGTCTACGTTCCATAGAGGATTCCATTCAAGACCTTCAAGTTCGATTAGTTTTAGATACTTACCAATATTCTTCTTAAAGATTGCATTTGCTCTTGTTGTAATATCAGCAAGGTCTTTTGCAATATCATCTTTATGGTAGCCAATTAAAAAGTTTCCAGAGTATTCAGCCCAATAAAGATCAGCAAGTTCTGCGGATGTAAGACCTACATTTAGATATGTATATTCTTCTGCAAGTTTTTGTGTGTTTGTGTCATACAGTCTTACCGGAAGATATATTGAACTGAAAAGCAATTTGTTTTGATAGTTTGTGCAGTTTGTGAAGAATGTAGTTAAAAGTTTTGTATCAGGTGATGCCGCATTTGATGTGTCGTAGTATTCATCTACTTTACGCATTTTCCACATCTTCACTCACCTCATCTTCCTCTACTGTGTCATTGATTATATCGACTATTTCTTCAACAACTTCTTCTGCTTCTTCAATTACATCTGATGGTGATTCTTCTTCTGTTTCCTCTACCATGTCATCAGACTGCTCAGATTGCTCTGTATCGCTTTCTGTGGCTTCATTGGTATCAGATACAGGCTCATTTGAAACGCTCTCTACGGCTTCGCTAGGGGCTTCTGTGGACGTTTCTGATTCACCAGAAAATTCATCAGCAATCTCGCGTACCAAGACAGGATTGAGTTCCACAGAAATGTCTGTGCCGTAAAGTCTATTGACTTCATCAAACCCTCTCTGCCATGATGATAAGATTTCAAGGATTGACAGTTGTACGAAATCATCCTGTGATTCAATTTCGTCCGTAATAAGTCTTTCCTTTTTCATGATATTGTTTGATCTGATTCCGATTGACTGGAAGAAGTTTGCGATAATGTAATTGTGAAGTTCGACAAGTTGTGTTATAGTCTGTGCATGTCCTGTTTGTGCAATAGGATTGATATTGATTTTTTCTACAATATCTTGTCTAAGCACTTTGTATGGTGCGCCTGCATACATTGTTTTAAGTACGTTTTCTCCGGCTACTGCTTGTGATTCACTATCAGCAGTAAAGAATGCCGTTACACGACCATTGATCTGCGCACAGTTGATAGATATGATATTGTCAGCAAGTAAAGTTGCAGTCTGATGAATTAAATCATAAAGACCACCGCCAAACAAACCACATCCAAGACTATCTATTGCTGTATTACTTATAAGAACACCATTCTGTTTGTGATCCTTAAAGTCACGCCAATATACAGTCTTTGATCCAAGTATCGGATTTGCAATGATAAAACTATGCGGTATGTAGTATTCATCTGGCTCACCACCAAGACTACCTATACAACCATATATATCATCACCAAAGTCCGTTACTACGATATTGCCGTCAAGTATAAGATGAGTTTTAATATAAGTATCATTTATACTATCAGGTGCGCCTCTGATTACAAGACATGATATGACTTTGTTTGTCAGCCACTTGAAATAAAAGTCATAATTCAAGCCGAAGTCACATATGCCTTTTCTTCCATTTGCATATTTGCTTCTCCAATTATCCATCACATCACCCTCTCATAAATAGTCTAACATATTTTACCTTATACTTCTGTTGTTGTATATCTTTATAGTTTTAAAATCTTATTTATTTACAATATAAAAATCATAAACTCATATATATCACCCTTATGATATGATATGTTGAAATCTGTCATGCTGTACCCCTCTC
>Ga0233378_1000223_pt1 | contig 14284 bp, 11 predicted proteins | sample ElkDunMinimDraft_7_FD_180690 | JGI IMG/M metagenome (GOLD analysis project Ga0233378, IMG submission 180690) | Fecal eukaryotic communites from dung pellets of Tule Elk in California, USA - Elk Dung E4 | ecosystem: Host-associated > Mammals > Digestive system > Large intestine > Fecal | place... | reverse complement strand
AGCGTCTGCTTTATCTGGGCGTGTGGCTTGTGATGTGTGGCTTGATGAAGAAAGCGGTTGTGGCTGACTATATTGCACAATACAATAACTGGATTTTTGATTCGCCCGAAACCTATTCTGGATTTGAGAACTTGATGGGTGTGTTGGGATATACGGTGCAGATTTATTGCGACTTTTCGGGCTATAGCGATATTAGCATCGGGCTTGCGGCACTTATGGGCGTTCATCTGAAAGATAATTTCCGTTTCCCTTATCAATCGACTAATCTCACAGAGTTTTGGCGACGTTGGCACATATCGCTTTCTACTTGGTTCCGCGACTATGTTTATATTCCTCTTGGCGGCAATAGACATGGCGCTTTGAGGACTTATTTCAATAATTTGCTGACGATGGCTTTGGCTGGGTTATGGCACGGATCGACGATGATGTTCGTGTTCTGGGGATTGATTCACGGGCTTGGGCTGGTCGTGCATAAGTCGTTGAAAGGGATGCTTGATCTGATACCAGATAAATGGCCGGTGCGTTTCATCTGCTGGCTGGTGACGTTCTGCTATGTAGCGGTGGCGTGGGTTTACTTCCGCTCGCCCGATGTGGAGACTTGTGGTGATATCTTCGTGAGGATTGCAACCGATTTTGATTTCGCTCACTTCTTGCCTTTTGTTGAGGCGCGCCCTATGTGGACAGCGCTGGTCGTAGGAGCATTACTGCTTTGCGGGTTGCGTGAGTCGGCATACAGTCGTTTGCAGACGCGTTTCGTGGTGTCACCTTGGGTGGTGAAACTTCTGCTGTTTGCCGCTGTAATCCAGTTAGTAGTGGAATTTCACACAAACAATGTGCAACCGTTTATCTATTATCAGTTCTGAAAAATGAACAAAAAGAGCTAATATGTTTGCAAATATGAGCATTTTGTCTAATTTTGCATGTGGAGGTGCTCTTTGAGAAACTGCTCTTGCGAGTTTGCACCTCAAATGTTATTACAAACCTAACAATCAAGAAACTATGGAGAAAGCTAATTTGAATGTGATTGAAACAATCACAAAGGGTGTGACAATCGGTGTTAAGAACTTCCCGTCCTTGGTGGTGGCGGCTATTCTGTATGTGTTGACAGTATGGATCCCATATATCAATGTCGGCACAACAATAGCCATGCAGACATTGCCTGGACGTTTGGCAAAGGGAGATGTGATTTCTCCGGCATTCATCTTTGACTCTAAATATCGCGATGACTTTAGCGCCTATTTCTTGCTGTGCGCTTTTGTTTACCTTTCAATAATAATAGGAATCCTCTTTGGCTATATTCCTGGAATTGTCATAGCGGTGTCAATGTCTTTGGCGGTTTTGATCCTTATTGACGACAAGGTGTCACCAACAGATGCGATGAAACTCAGCAACGAGGCCACCAAGGGCTATAAGTGGATGATATTCCTTATTAATGTTGTTTTTGCGGTTGCTGTCTTTATCGGATATTTGATTGTTTCCGGCATCGCCTCTATATTCGATTCTGAGTCTTTCACGGCAATTCTGCTTATAGCATATACAGCATTGTTGTTGCCGTTTAATCTCGGAATTACTTCTGTAATATACCGCGTGCTTTATCTTGACAGAAAGGAAACGCCAAAAGATTGCGCAGAAGAGACAGGAGGTTTGGATGAGGCTTAACTGACTCCATGTGTGGCTGTATAGAGAGAATGGTGACAGAAAGTAAGGAAAATGTGTCTTTCTTAGCATTTGTTTTGGTTATATCAGCAAAAGTGCTTACATTTGCAAAAAGACTAATTATTGTTTAACTTTTTAATAAATGTGAAATTATGACTTTTGGACAATCTATCAAGACTTGTTTCGGTAAGTATGCTACATTCTCTGGACGTGCAACTCGCTCAGAGTTCTGGTGGTTCTGGCTTTTCCAAGTTTTGTTGGCATGGACATTTATCGTGCCAATCATCTGTTTGATTCCTGCAATCGCTGTTTTCGTTCGTCGCATGCACGATACAGGCCGTAGCGGATGGAACTTCCTTTGGGCTCTTATACCATTTGTAGGGCAGTTGATTATTATCATATTCTTGCTTGGTGGTAGTAAGGGCGACAACAAGTGGGGACCTGCTGAAGCGTAATGCCGCACTGAAATAGATATCCCGTCTTGGCCAGTGGCTAGGACGTACGATAAAACACAAAACCTCAAGGCTGTTAAGTCTTGGGGTTTTGCTTTATGGCTTTAGGCAACCTCAAGAACATTTGCTCTGATCGTTTAGGCGTCTGATCTTTTTGTGCAGGTTTCCGAAGCAGGGAAAAATGTCGAGGTTAATGAATGTTTATAGTTTTGCACTTCGCATCTAAAATGTTATCTTTGCAGAATTAAGTAATATGGATTATTGTGCTTGCAGGAATGTTCTGGCAGGCGAAAGATAATAAAGCAGATAAATATGTCGTGTATATTGCATATAGAGACTTCTACCGATGCCTGTTCGGTGGCTGTGAGCCAGGACGGTGCGGTGATTTTCCATGTGGAGGATTTTGAAGGACCTTCGCACGCTCAGAAACTTGGAACGTTTGTAGATGAGGCGCTTTCGTTTACGGACAACCATGCCATTCCGTTCGATGCAGTGGCTGTGAGTCAGGGGCCTGGTTCGTATACAGGTTTGCGTATCGGCGTGTCGATGGCAAAGGGCATTTGCTATGCTCGTGACTTGAAACTTTTGGCATTGCCAACGTTGAAAGTCATGTGTGTGCCTGTGCTTCTGGGGCAGGAACTTCCAGAGGATGCCTTGCTGTGTCCGATGATTGATGCGCGCCGCATGGAGGTTTATGCAGCCGTATATGATCGCGCTCTTAATGTGGTGGAAGAAACGGCTCCTATGGTAGTCGACGATGCAGCCTTTGCCGATTTGCTTGAAAAGCATCCGGTATATTTCTTTGGAAACGGTGCTGCCAAGTGTGAGGGCGTAATTGAGCATCCTAATGCGCACTTCATTGATGGAATAAAGCCTGTGGCGAAAAACATGATGCCGTTGGCGGAGAGGGAACACGCTATGGGAGCATTTCAGGATGTGGCTTATTTTGAACCGTTCTACTTGAAGGACTTCGTGGCCATCAAGTCGAACAAGGTGGATAAGATTATCAGAGGGTGAACTATTCGAACTTTTGCATAAACAAAGAAGATGGAAAGAAATATAGACTACAATACGGAGCGTAAGCGACTGGTTATGCCTGAATATGGCAGGAGCATACAGCAGATGGTGGATCATGCACTGACTATAGAAAACAAGGAAGAGCGTTTGCGTTGCGCAAAGACCATTGTGAAGCTGATGAGAAGTTTTCAGGAGCATAATGGTGACAAGGAAGATTTGCAGCAGAAGCTGTGGAATCATCTTGCCGCTATGTCTGAATACCAGCTCGACATAGACTATCCTGTTGAGATAGAGCGTCATGATGAGGCGGAAGGGGTGCGTGCGCGCGTTCCTTATCCGCAGAAGAAAATCAGCCGCCGCCATTACGGGGCGGTTGTCGAAGAAGTTGTACGTAAACTTGCAGAAGTGGAAGACGAAGGCGAGCGTAAGGCGTTGGCAGAGCATGTTGCCAACCAAATGAAGCGCAATCTTGCGGCATGGAACCGTGACATCATGGACGACGAGAAGGTGCTTGACGACTTGGCTGAATATACGGGCGGCAAGGTGCGCCTTGTTGTGGATGACGTAGAGTTCATAACAGACCATCAGGCTATTTACGGAACAGCTCAACATAGCGGTAAGAAGAAAAAGAAAGGGAAGTGATTTTTGGAGTGAGGAGCTATAATTCATAATTGACAATTCAATAGTTACACTTATGGCATCTTTTATTATTGAAGGCGGACATAAGTTGCACGGCGAAATAACTCCGCAAGGTGCAAAAAATGAAGCGTTGCAAGTGATCAGCGCAGTTTTGCTAACGTCAGAGAAGGTGATTATGCGAAACGTACCTGACATTCTGGACGTTAACAATCTCATAAGTTTGATGGTGCAAATGGGAGTGACTGTCAATCGTGTAGACGATCACGATTGGGAGTTCCAGGCAACGGATATAGATTTGGACTATCTTAATAGCGATGAGTTTGTGCAGCGTTGCTCCACATTGCGTGGCTCTATACTCCTTTTAGGTCCACAGTTAGGACGCTTCCATAGAGCTTGCGTAGCAAAACCTGGCGGTGACCAAATAGGACGTCGTAGGCTTGATACCCACTTCCTGGGAGTGCAGGAGCTTGGTGCAAAGTTTAAGCATAATGCCGAGCGAGGGGTGTTTGAAATCGAGGCCGACGAACTGAAAGGCAAGTATATGCTTCTTGACGAGGCGTCAGTTACGGGTACAGCGAATGTCATAATGGCTGCAGTTCTTGCCGAAGGAACAACGACAATCTACAATGCGGCGTGCGAGCCTTACATACAGCAACTTTGCAAGATGCTCAACTCAATGGGAGCAAAGATTTCGGGTGTAGCGTCTAACATGCTAACAATCGAAGGTGTAGACTCGTTGCATGGGACGGAACACATAATCTTGCCTGACATGATTGAGGTGGGGAGTTTCATCGGGATGGCTGCAATGACCGGTAGTGAAATTACGATAAAGAACACATCATACGATAACCTCGGAATCATACCAGGGATGTTTTCGCGTCTTGGCATCAAGATTGAGCGCAGGGGTGATGACATATTCATTCCGGAGCAAGAACACTACGAAGTGGAGTCGTTCATCGACGGAAGTATCATGTCGTTTGCTGATGCTCCGTGGCCAGGACTTACGCCTGACTTGCTGAGTGTGTTTCTCGTTGTGGCTACTCAAGCAAAGGGAAGCGTGCTGATTCACCAGAAGATGTTCGAGAGCCGCTTGTTTTTCGTCGACAAACTCATCGATATGGGTGCCCAAATAATCCTTTGTGACCCGCATCGCGCCGTAGTCGTAGGACACGACAAGAACTTCAAGCTTAAAGGGGCTCGTCTGACATCGCCAGACATTCGTGCAGGAATAGCGTTGCTCATCGCTGCTCTTAGTGCAAATGGCATTAGCATGATAAGCAATATTGAGCAGATTGACCGTGGATATGAAAACATCGAGGAGCGCCTTACTGCTCTCGGTGCAAAAATTAAGAGAGTGGATTAAAAGCCTATGATACGCAGGGAAGACGTTTATAAGATTGGTCAGATAACGAAGACTCATGGGTTGAAAGGAGAGGTGGTGTTCAACTTCGTTGATGACATCTTCGACAGGATTGATGCGGAGTACTTGATTTGCGACATGGACGACATACTCGTGCCTTTCTTTATTGAGGAATATAGGTTTCGCTCTGACTCCTCGGCGCTGGTGAAATTTGAGGACATTGACTCGTCGGAGGCAGCGTTGCGACTTCGCGGAGTGGACGTGTATTTCGAAAAGAAGTATGCGACAGAGGATGAAGACGGTGACGTGTCGCTTAACTACTTCATAGGTTTCAGAATGATTGACACTGATGATGAGGAGATAGGCGAGATAGTTGCGATTGACGACAATACAGACAACTGGCTCTTTGTGGTGGAGCGTGCCGATGGCGGCGAAGTTCTTGTGCCTGCCCATGAGGAATTCATTGCAGAGTTTAGAAATGAGGAGAAGATTGTAGTTGTTGATCTGCCGGAAGGATTGTTAGATTTGTAACCTTTCTCTATTTATAGGAATGGAAATGGAAAAGAAGAGAATAGCGATATTAGGTTCGACTGGTTCTATTGGAACTCAGGCGCTTCAAGTTATCGACGAGCATAGTGATTTGTACGAGGCGTACGTGATAACGGCAAATAACAGCGTTGGCAAATTAATTGAGCAAGCGCGCAAGTATGTGCCAGAGGCTGTAGTAATAGCTAATGATCAGCATTACGCTGAGGTGCGTGACGCTCTCGCTGATTTGCCGATAAAGGTATATGCAGGTGCGGATGCGCTTTGCGAGGTCGTTCAGGATGATAATGTGGACATCGTGCTTGCTTCGATGGTGGGGTTTGCTGGATTGCGGCCGACGATAAGCGCCATAAAAGCGGGTAAGATGATAGCGTTAGCAAACAAGGAGACTCTTGTTGTTGCTGGCGAACTTATAAATAGTCTTGCGTCGGAGTATAAGGTCCCGATTATTCCAGTCGACTCGGAGCATTCGGCGATATTCCAGTGCTTGGAACCTGGCAACAGGATTGAGAAGATTCTGCTTACCGCTTCGGGCGGTCCTTTCCGTAAATATTCGAAGGAGGAGCTTAAGGCCGTGACAAAAGCGCAGGCTTTGGCTCATCCGACGTGGAATATGGGCGATAAGATTACAATCGATTCTGCAACATTGATGAACAAAGGTTTTGAGGTGATTGAGGCGAAGTGGCTTTTTGGTTTGTCGCCTGAGCAGATAGAAGTGGTGGTGCATCCGCAGTCGGTCATTCATTCTATGGTGCAGTTTGAGGACGGTGCGGTGAAGGCGCAGCTCGGAGTTCCAGATATGCGTCTGCCGATACAGTATGCGTTCAGCTATCCTCAGCGTTTGAAGGCGTCGTTCGATCGGCTCGACTTCTTCCAGATGCGTGAACTTACTTTTGAGAAACCTGATACATATCGTTTTCCTTGTTTACGACTGGCGTTCGAGTCGTTGCGCAGGGGTGGCAATATGCCTTGTGTCGTTAATGCGGCCAATGAAATAGTGAACCGTGCGTTTATAGAGGATCGCATCTCTTATGAAAAAATCAGCGAGGTGATTGAGAGTGCGATGCACTACATTGCTTTTAGCTCAGATTCTTCGCTCGACACTTATCTGCAGACCGACAAGGAGACGCGCGAGTATGCTAAGTCGTTGATTTAGGCAGGTGTGCTATGTCATTGATTTAAGGAATAGAAAGAATAAACAATCATAATAATTGATAAACATTGGAAACAGTAGTAATTAAAATCGTGCAATTGTTGCTTTCGCTATCGTTGCTTATTGTTTTGCACGAGGGAGGACATTTCTTGTTCTCGAAACTTTTTAAGGTAAGAGTTGAGAAGTTCTATTTGTTTTTTGACGCATGGAACTTCAGTCTGTTTAAGTATCCTCGTAAGAAGAAATCGGAGGATCAGACGGAGTATGGTATTGGATGGTTGCCTCTTGGCGGTTATGTCAAGATTGCCGGTATGATAGATGAGTCGATGGACAAGGAGCAGATGGCACAAGAACCGCAGCCGTGGGAGTTTCGCACTAAACCGGCATGGCAGCGTTTGCTCATTATGCTTGGCGGTGTGATAGTCAACTTCATCGTGGCTTTTGCCATCTATTCAATGGTGCTTTTGGTGTGGGGCAAGCAGTATCTTAAGCCTACCGATATGACTTATGGTTTGAAGTTCAATACTGAGGCTAAGGCTCTTGGATTTCAGGATGGTGACCAGATTGTGATGATCGACGGTGATTCCGTTGAGGCTTGGAGCGCTGCTTTGGCTCGTGATATCTCGACTGCAAAATCTGTCACTGTGAACCGTGGCGGTGAAAGCGTTGTCGTTGACTTGCCTGGCAATTTGAATATGCTCAAGATGCTTGAGGAGCCTCGTTTTGTTAGCGAACTTGTTCCGATGAAGGTGGATAGCGTGATGCCAGCTTCGCCTGCAATGGAAATAGGACTGAAGCGTGGTGATGCAATCACTTCCGTCAATGGGGTTGCTGTTGCCGACTACAATGATTTTGTTTGGCAGGTGGCAAATTTGTCACAGAATCTTAATGAGAACAGCATTGCTGATGATAGTTTGAAGGCTCGCACTGTAGAGGTTGTGGTCAATGGAACTGATACTGCTGCAGTTGTGCTTACTTCCGACTTCAAGTTTGGCTTTGTTGCGGCGTTGCCTGAGTATAAGATTTCGACAAAGGAGTACGGTTTCTTTGAATCAATCCCTGCTGGTATAACTTATGGCTGCGATATTTTGTCGGGTTATGTGAGTGACCTGAAATATATCTTCACAAGGGAAGGTGCTAAGCAGGTGGGAGGTTTTGGCGCTATCGCCAGCATTTTCCCTGCTGAATGGGACTGGCGCATTTTCTGGAATATGACGGCACTGTTGTCAATAATCCTCGGATTTATGAACGTGTTGCCTATTCCTGCTCTCGACGGTGGCCATGCTGTGTTTGCTGTCTATGAGATAATTACAGGACGCAAACCGAGCGACAAATTCCTTGAAAGAGCGCAGGTGGTAGGAATGATAATACTTTTCGGATTGCTTATCTTTGCTAATCTGAACGACGTCCTTCGCTGGATTGGTATCTATTAGGAGGTGAGGATCGGCTTTGAATGCCGGTTTTGCCTGTCGAAACTATGGTGTGAGTTTTAAACTTAGACTAAGTTTATAAAAACACAGTCTGAATATGTATGAACTTAGACTGAGTTTGTACATACTCAGACTGAGTTTGAAGTTTGGAGGCGGTGATATGAATGTTTATAAGTAGAAGTATATGAAGATATTGGCAGTAGGCATGAACTATGCCGCACACAATAAAGAACTTAACAATTCGTTTTTACCTACAGAACCGGTGATATTCTCAAAGCCGGAGTCGGCTCTGACTCGCGAAGGAAAGCCGTTTTTCGTGCCTGATTTTGCTGAGAGGTTCGACTACGAAACGGAGATTGTGGTTCGAATTAACAAGCTCGGCAAGAATATTGCGGAGCGTTTTGCTCATAGATATTATGACGAACTGACTGTTGGCATAGACTTTACTGCTCGTGATTTGCAGGGCAAGCTGCGTAGCGAAGGTCTGCCTTGGGATATTTGCAAGGGATTTGATGGGTCGGCGGCTATCGGAACGTTTGTTAATAAAGCGGAACTGCCTGAGATTCAGAATTTGAATTTTCGCCTGGATATTGACGGACAGACGGTGCAGAAAGGCTGGACTGGTGATATGATTTTCTCGGTAGATAGGATAATATCGTATGTGAGCCAGTTCTTTACACTGAAAACGGGTGACTTGATTTTTACGGGTACTCCGGTTGGTGTGGGCGCTGTGCATGAGAACCAATTGCTTGAAGGTTTTGTTGAAGATAGGAAGTTGCTGGAACTGAAGGTGAAATAAAATAACTTTGGATTATGACTATATGTGATAAATTGAAATCAATGTTGCTGTTTGGGGTACTCCTTCTTCCTCAGGCGGCAAATGCTCAGTTTGTCAATATTGATTGGATGCCTAATGATACGGTGCTGCCATATTATGCGGAGTCTTTTGATGTTGGCATGGATTATAAGTTTAATACTTATGATTTTGCTATGGAGTACGTCGAAACGGAGCCTGCCACTCAGGCCGAACTGCAGAGGTATGGCGTGAGCGCTGATGATATTTCGGATAAATTCGAAGTGGAAATCTTCATGGGGGGCAGCCGTGGCAAAGGATGTCTTGATGTGTCCGTTTGTCCGTTGGCAAAAAAAGACGGGAAGATAGTCAAGCTCCTTTCTTTTAAGCCTGTCGTAAAGACTTTGCCGAATGTGGAAGCGCGCACTCGTGCTGCTGAGACGTCTGGTCGCTATGCAGAACACTCTTTGTTGGCAACAGGCAAGTGGGTGAAGGTGCGAGTGCAGTCGGAAGGTGTGTACGAACTCACAAAATCGGCACTTTCATCAATGGGATTTTCCAATCCTGACAAGGTCCGCCTTTATGGATATAATGTGCCAGTGTTGCGTGAGGGTAATATCGAGCTGATCCCTGATGATATGCAGGAAATCCCGTTGTGGCGTAAACCGAACGGCGGTTTACTCTTCTATTCTTGCGGGACAGTCAAGTGGACTCGAAAGAGTGCTATTTCGTTGGACTTCAATCATTTCAATAATCCATATTCTACTCACGTCTATTATTTTGTAACGGACTCGCCTGAAGGCGAACCTGCCGAGTTTGTGCAGCAGGACGAAACTCCGGCCGTAGCGTCGGAGATGGTCACTTTTGCTGAACATAAGGTGATTGAAACTGACGAGTTTAGTTTCATCAACTCGGGACGTATGTTCTTTGAAGGATATGACTATGCTAACGGCAACAAAAAGACGTATAGCCTTGATTTGCCAGGTTTGGCAACAGGTGATGTGAATTTGACGGTTCAATTTGCTGCTGCAGGGCCTGCTGCTTCATCGTTGAATGTGTCTGCCGCTTCCAAAGACTTAGGTACAATGACGTTCGCGGCATTGACCGACTACATATATGCACGAGTGAACACTCGTACATACAAGATGCAGGGCGTAACTGGCAGTAGTTTGCCTGTGACATTGACCCATACAAGGACCCAGGGCGTGTCTGGCCACCTTGACTATATTCGTGCTTCTTATGAGAGGAAACTCAATCTGTCAGGACTCAGCGCATTGCCGTTTACTCCTTTGAATAATACCGCTAACGTTTATGTCATAGACGGTGCGTCAGAATCTACTCGAGTGTGGCGTGTTACTTCGCCTGAAACAACTTGTGAATTGAAAGGTAATTTATCTGGCGGATTGTATAAAGTGGGAGCAAAACCGTCAACGGAGAGGATAAACCAGCACAGGTATGTTGCAGTGGATGTAAATTCTTCATATCCGGCTCCAGAGGTGATGGGGCAAATCAGCAACCAGGATTTGCACTCAACATCTCCAACCGATTTGGTGATAATAGTTCCCGCAAGCGGAAAACTGGCGATGCAGGCTCAGCGTTTGGCCGATGCCCATGCTGCCAGGGATGGCATGAGGTGCTTGGTCGTAAGTGCCGATAAAATATATAACGAATTTTCTTCAGGTACTCCTGATGCTACAGCTTATCGCCGTTTCATGAAAATGCTCTATGATAGGTCTGAGAATGAGGAGGATGCCCCTAAGAATATACTGCTTTTTGGTGATTGTATTTGGGACAACAGAGTTGTCACTTCAAAGATGAAAGGTCGCTCGCCTGAAGACTACTTGTTGTGTTACGAATCGAACAACTCTGTTAGTCATACAGACAGTTATGTCTTGGAAGAGTATTTCACCTTATTGGATGATGGCGAAGGTGTACGCCCGTTGAAAGAAAAGACAGATATAGGAGTGGGGCGCATCCCTGTGACGAATGCAGCGGATGCCAAGACCGTTGTTGACAAGCTGATAAGATATATCAACAACGAGGAAGCTGGAGCATGGAAGAACACGATCTGCATTCTTGGCGATGACGGAGATAAGAATCAGCACATGGATGACGCTGAGGATGTGCTTCAGTCAACGGAAACGCTTTTCCCAGAATATCGGTATAGACGAATTTATTGGGATGCGTACACAATAGAAAAAACCTCGACGGGCGCAAATTTCCCAGGTGCTTATTCCGACATTAATAAGCAGATGGAGGACGGAGCGCTTATCATGAACTATACAGGACACGGCGCAGCCTATAGCCTTTCGCATGAGAAAACAATTCGGCGCACTGATTTTGAGCGATGGAACTCGCCGCGACTACCTTTATGGATAACTGCAGCCTGCGATATTAGTCCGTTTGATATGAGCGAGGAGAATATCGGTGAAACGGCACTTCTTAATCCTAAAGGTGCAGCAATGGGTTTGATAACAACTTCACGTACCGTGTATTCTTCACAGAATCGTAAGATTAACAAGAATTTCATGAAGCATGTCTTAGGACGTAAAAGCAACGGAAAGCGTATCACTTTAGGCGAGGCCTTGAGCTTGGCGAAAAATGATATTGCTCAAGCTGGTTCTATATCTGCTCGCGACAGCATAAACAAGTGCCATTTTGTACTGCTTGGTGATCCTGCTATAACATTGGCTACTCCGACCTTTACGGCAAAGGTTGATGAGTTTAATGGTAAATCGGCAGAAGGTGATGCAGGCATGTCCATTAGTGCAGGTAATGTCGTTAAGGTTAAAGGACACATTATTGACGAGGAAGGTAACATCGCTACAGATTTCAATGGTGTTGTCTCGCCTACCGTTTTTGACAATATAGAGAAGGTGGTTTGTAAGAACGGTGCGGGTCAGGATATAGAGGAGCCGATGTCATATTATGAGCGCCTCAAAACAATCTATGCAGGTTCGGATTCGGTGCGTAACGGGTATTTTGAGTTCTCGTTCCCAGTTCCGCTTGACATAAATTATAGTGATGAAAGTGGATTGCTTAAGTTGTATGCAGTCAACTCTGATCAGACTATTGAGGCGAATGGTAATTATGACGATTTCATTGTTGGTGGAACAACTCCTGATATAAATACGGATTCTTTGGGACCTGAAATCTCTCTCTATTTAAATTACGATTCGTTTGAGAGCGGAAATCGTACCAACGATACGCCTGTCCTTGTTGCTGAAATCTTTGATGCGGACGGAATAAACACTACAGGGAGCGGAGTGGGACATGACATTATGGCAATCATTGATAATGATGAGTCGATGTCGTATTCTTTGAATAGTTACTTCGCGCAGTATCCGGGCGACTATACTCGTGGAAATGTCGTTTTCAGAATGCCTGTTTTGCCAGAGGGCAAGCACACTCTGCTTCTGAGAGCCTGGGACGTGATGAACAATCCGTCGTCGCGCACGATTGAATTTGAAGTTGTAAAAGGTCTTGCCCCTTCGATGTTTGAGCTTGCTTGCCAAGGACCAGTGCGGTCGTCTGCAATATTCACTGTTGTTACGGACCGTCCTTATTCTCAAATGGACCTGAGGTTGGTGGTTTATGACATGGCCGGTCGTGAGGTCGCTCATTTAGACAATCAGTCTGGCGACAGCAAAACAAACTTCTATACGTTTACTTGGGATTTGTCTTCAAGTGGTATGCGAATTCTACCAGGTATATATATATGTCGAGCCATATTGACCGACGACAGTGGCGCATCTTCTTCTAAGGCGTTGAAATTTGTCGTTCTTGGTGAGGGAAAAGCGGAATAAAACGCTACACGATACAATAAAAACTAATATTTTGAGTTATTGATAAGTGTATGTCAAATAATAAGAATAAGATGAAACTCAAATTAATATGCGCAATGTTCCTTCTTGCTGCAACAATATCAATTAAGGCGCAAGATGTGAAGAACCAATTCAATCCGGTATACTATGGTGTGACGTCATTGGCAATTGCCCCTGACGCTCGAGGAGGTGGTATGGGTGATATAGGTGCTGCAACCGATCCGGATGTGAACTCTCAGTATTGGAATCCTGCAAAGTATCCGTTTTGCATTAGCCGTGCAGGGGTATCTCTTAACTATACTCCATGGTTGCGTCAGCTGGTCAACGATATAGACCTTGCAAACCTTACAGGATATTATCGAATAGGCGAGTATGACGCTCTATCGGCTTCGCTCCGTTATTTCTCTCTTGGCGAAGTTATTGCAGATTCCGAGGGCGGAACAATCAAACCTTATGAGATGGCTGTCGACGTGGCATACTCTCGTATGCTCAGTGAAACGTTCTCTGCAGCCGTTGCGCTTCGATATATTTATTCGGATCTTGCATATACTGCTGATGACGAAACTACGCCAGGTTCGGCTTTTGCTGCAGATATTGCTCTGTATCATCAGGGCTATTTGATGATGGGCAATCGTGAGTGCCAGTTGGGATGGGGTATTAACGTAAGCAATATTGGTAGTAAAATCTCTTACGACGAAGGAAATACAAGTGAGTTTTTGCCAACAAATCTCCGTATCGGAGCATCGTTGCTTGTGCCTCTTGACGAGTATAACCGTTTGACTTTCTCTGCTGATGCGAACAAGCTTCTTGTGCCAACACGTCCTACTATGGAACAGTATATAGAGGAAACTGGTGCAGACGAACAGGACTTTTCTGGTTATACAAGTTGGCTACAGGAAGATGGATACTATAATATTTCGCCTATTTCTGGTATTTTTAAGTCGTTTAACGATGCTCCAGGCGGAATGAAAGAAGAGCTCCAGGAAATACAATGGAGCGTTGGTGCGGAATATTCTTATAATGACAAGTTCTTCCTGCGTGCGGGTTATCATTATGAGCATCCTAATAAGGGTAACAGAAAGTATTACACATTAGGTGCAGGCTTTAAGATGAACGTTTTCTCGCTTGATGCTGGTTATGTTATATCTTCGGCACAGACGAATCCGCTCGACCAGACGTTACGATTCTCTCTCTCGTTCGATATGGACGGAATTATGGACTTGCTTGGACGCAGGAGGTAAAAAAAAGGGCACGGTGTAACGTGCCCTTTCTTTTTTGAATTTATAAACTTTCATAGATTGAACTGGATATATGAAAATACGTGTAGGATTAGGTTTTGATGTGCATCGCCTTGTTGAAGGGCGCGACCTCTGGATGGGCGGTGTCAAGATGGAACATTCCAAGGGACTTCTCG
>Ga0233378_1000221_pt1 | contig 14434 bp, 17 predicted proteins | sample ElkDunMinimDraft_7_FD_180690 | JGI IMG/M metagenome (GOLD analysis project Ga0233378, IMG submission 180690) | Fecal eukaryotic communites from dung pellets of Tule Elk in California, USA - Elk Dung E4 | ecosystem: Host-associated > Mammals > Digestive system > Large intestine > Fecal | place... | reverse complement strand
AGGTTACAGTCATGTATAGTTACAAGGAGACAGTAAAGACGGATGTTAGGGAGTGGATGGATGACCACAAGGAGGACATGGAGGGACTCGATAGGCACGATGTGTTTGAGCTTGTGTATGATTCTTGTTGGGTTGCTGATGAGGTAACAGGCAATGCTTCTGGGAGTTACACTTTTAGCAGGTACGAAGCTCGTAAGAACTTCTTTGAAGACGAGGATTCTGATGAGTTCATCTCTCAGATGATTGAAGATGGTTTCTCTACTGCTGAAGAAGTAGGCAAAGCTATCTCAGAGTCTAACTGGGAGTGGATTGATGTGTCAATCCGGTGTTGGATGCTATGCGATTGTCTTACTGAGATTCTTGACGAGATGTTTGGGGACTGAGATAGACAGACAGGGGACGGACTCCGTCCCTTGTAGTCTGTCCCAGACGGACAGAAGAAAGAGAGGATGTGCTATGAAAGTCATTACCTGCAGAGATGAGAACGTGTACCCCTTCCGTCTGAAGAAGTATGGACGAGTCAAGCGTATATTCTGGGATAAGAATGGACGAGCGTATTACCGGAGAGGTAACATGAGGACATATCTGGACACAGTAGAGAATCTCAGTTACCCGTATTTCTATGAGGACGAGTCTGGGAAGTACCAGTATATATCTGGTTGGGAGTATATAGGAGCATACAGTCCCCTGTACGTGGAGATTCTGGATGATGGAGAGTCTGTCCAGTTATGGGAAGAGGTCTGAGATAGACAGACAGGGGACGGACTCCGTCCCTTGTAGTCTGTCCCAGATGGACAGAAGAAAGAGAGGATATACCATGAAAATCTACCAGTCTCCCTACTTTGACCATTCAGATGGTCTGGACATTATGATTATGGATGACCCCTCAGAAGATGGATGGGAAGTGTATTACCGGATGGCAGGATACCCATATATCTTTGCTTTCGGACTCCCAAAGAAACACACCATGTCAATGTTTACTGTTATTAGTCTGGCAAAAGCAAATGCCAGTGAATACGTGGAGGTGTTATTCCATTGAGTAAGAATGGTGCATATCAATTTTACCGGAGCAGAATTGAGTCTGCTCCCAACTATGGTTTCCGGTCTGGACATGAAATTTTGAAAGTAGTGTGCAGGACTGCCTACCATGACTCATGGTTGACCACAGACGAATTTAGTAGTATTATTAACTTGTGCGAACAAGCACATATCAAAATGATGGAGGATAATTACAATGCAGGATGGAATGAGTAAGACCCGTAAGGGAGACAGAGAGATTATCTCTGTCTCCCTCCCTCTGGAACTGTATGACAAAATGCAGGAAGTGTGTGAGCATTTCAACATGAATCGCAGTTCTATGATTGCTTCTGCGATTGCGAACTATCTGGAAAATCTAGGGGTTCGGGTAGGTGAACGCTGATGCCAAGAGTTACCGAGCCAAGTTTTCAATTCTGGTTTGATGAGAAATGGTATACCACCGAGGGTGCTAAAACCATGGCTAGAACCGGAACAAAAGACGATCTGGCTACCATGAGAGCAGAGTACACTAGAATGAGAGATGTAGCACAGAAACGGATTAAGAGACTGGAGAAGCAGTTTCCAGAAAGTAAAGCGTATTTAAGACACCAGAAGGGTTTCGCAAAATTAAGAGAACTAGACCCCAGAGATTTTCCAAAGGCATTTTCAGAACTGGCAAAATTTGTTAAAGCAAAGGCTAGTACGGTATCCGGTCAAAAAGCAATTAAGGCAAAAACGATTAAAACATGGCAGGAACAAGGAATTGACCTCAATCCTAAGAATTATGACATGGCTATCAAAATCCTTGAAGAACTGCGACATCAGAAACTCATCTATGGATCAGATAAGGTAAGGGAACTGGCAGATGTTATGTTACATCTCGATGATAGTAAAATTAATCAGTGGTTAGACAATCTGGATTCTTTGATTAGACACACTGACCAGTTACAGATGATACCTATTACGGAACTGAATGGTTATTCAATGGATGAGGTTCTAGAATTGTTAGGAGAGTAAAATGGTTGTAAAGTGTGCGGATTTTCAACCAGAAACCTATTTCAAGACAGTTTCAAAACTTAAAAACCGGAAGGGCAATCCTGCAGGAAAGAAAAGACACTATATGGCAGTTACCACCGCATTTGACATTGAGACCACTCTGCTCGATGATATCGAGCAGAGTGTCATGTACATTTGGCAGTGGCAGTTTGGAGAAGATTGTACAGTCATAGGCAGGACATGGGATGAGTTTTTGAATTTACAGAAACGAATTAAGGATATCTTACCTGCTGACACATGGCTAGTTGTTTATGTTCATAATCTGTCATATGAGTTTCAATTCCTAAAGGGTGTTTACCAGTTCACTCCAGACGATATTTTTGCAGTAGCATCTAGGAAACTTCTAAAGTGTGATATGTGGGGTGTATTTGAGTTTCGGTGTTCATACAAACTCACAAATATGAGTTTAAAACAGTTCACTAGCAAAATGAATGTGAAGCACCAGAAGTTGTCCGGTGACGATTTCAACTATTCTGTAAAGCGTTTCCCTTGGACACCTCTCAGTGATGAAGAACTTGAATACTGTGTAAATGATGTTCTGGGTCTGGTGGAAGCAGTAAATGCGTTAATGGCCAGAGATGGTGATACCCTCCAGACTATACCGCTAACCTCTACTGGTTATGTACGGAGAAACGCTAAACGTGCTATGCGAGAGGGTATTCATCATAATTTTGTTTATTCCATTCTTCCAGATTATGAGACATATAAAGCACTCCGAGAAGCATTTAGAGGTGGCAACACTCACGCAAATAGGTATTATGCAGGTGACATTATAGAAAATGTTCATAGTGCAGATCGTTCATCTAGTTATCCTGCAGTCATGTGTAATTGTGAATTTCCTATGACAGAGTTTATACCCATTTTGCGGTCTGATTTGAATCTGGAATATATTGTCAGATGTATGACTGTCAGACATAAAGCATTGCTATTGAGAATTGGTATTGGCAATTTGAAACTAAGAGACAGGTTCTGGGGTTGCCCTTATCTCAGTAAAGACAAATGCAGGAATATTAGAAAAGCCATAGATACAGAGGATAATGGTAGGATACTTGAAGCAGAGTATCTTGAAACCACTATTACCGATATTGATTTGAAAATTATTCTGGAAGAATATGAGGGCAGAATAACATTTCTACAGGGATGGTATTCATCATATAAAAAACTTCCTCAGTCTCTTATCAATGAAGTTATCATGTACTATAAAGATAAAACTGAATTGAAGGGTGTTAAGGGGCAGGAAATCTATTATGATAAGGCAAAAGCATTGTTAAACTCTCTCTATGGAATGATGGCACAAGACCCCGTCAAACATTCTCCGATATTCTGTCAAGAGGGAGACTGGGAACTGGATCAGATATCAGATGAGGAAATTCTAGGCAAAAGCAATTCTAGAGCATTTCTGGCATACCAGTGGGGTGTGTGGGTGACTGCCCATAGCAGAAACGCATTGGAAAGAGGGATCAGACTTGTTCACGAGACTGAAAACGCTGATTTTATCTACTGTGATACTGACAGTGTTAAGTATATTGGCACTGTTGACTGGTCTAATTATAATGCTGATAGGATTAATGAATGTATTGAGAGTGGTTCAATGGCTACTGACCCTAGTGGTGTAACTCATTACATGGGTGTATTTGAAACTGAGGACTTGAAAGACACTGGTTATGCGTATCGCTATTTCAAAACACTGGGAGCGAAAAAGTATGCTTATGTTGAAAGAGAGGGAGAGGGTGTCCACTGCACTATAGCAGGTGTTAATAAGAAACTGGGTGGAAAGGAACTGGATGAGAATGGTGGACTCAGTGCCTTTGAAGAAGGATTTGTCTTTCGTAAAGCAGGTGGTACACAGGCAGTTTACAATGATAATCCTGTTATAAAGGAAATAAATATAGAGGGGCACACTCTACCAATAACTTCCAATGTTGCTATTCTTCCCTCTGAGTATACACTGGGAATTACCGGAGAGTATGAGAGAATCATAAAATATTCCAAATCATATCTTTACAACCCGTATGTTATTTGATATAATAATTATAACAAGGGCGAGCGTGGACACTAAAACGTGCGTGGACTATGCCAAGACCCCTTGAAATACCGAGAACGAACCGACAATACGAACACATGAAGGGAGCACAAACATGGAACTCATCAAAATGACCTCTGGACTCACCTCTGCTGACCTGTACGCACTGACCAAAGGGAACAACGTTCGCAAGATGGCAGACGCCAAGGGTGAAGTACTGAACATTGCCAAGTTTGTTCTGTATAAGGATACAGATACCAAGGGCGATGAAATGATGGTGCTTGCCGTTGAGACTGTCGAGGGTGCGAAATACGCTACCAATAGCAAGACTTTCATCCGTAACTTCTGCGATATTCTGGCAATTTATGAAGCAGGTAACGAGATTATCCCCTCTCATTTTGTGGTGGGGTCTGGTCGGAGTAAAAGCAACCGTGAATATCTGACCTGCGATATTGCTGAATGAAAATCTATGACTCAAACGGGTATGTAAATGTTAGAGGGATACTCAATGAAGGGTATCCCTTTAACTTTCTTGTAGGTGGGCGAGGAACTGGGAAAACCTACACCACTCTAAAGGTTGCTAGAGAGGATAGGAAGACTTTCATGTTAATGAGACGAACCCAGAGCCAAGCAGACCTTATCAGTAAACCCGAATTTTCAGTGTTCAAACCGCTGAATAATGATTTGGGATGGAATATACAGGTAAAATCAATCAGTAAGTACAATTCAATGTTCTATGAACCTCAATCAGATGATGGAAATTTACCGCATCCCATTGGTTATACTTGTGCGTTATCCACTCTTTCAAATATGAGGGGATTTGATGCGTCTGATATCCAACTATTAATATATGATGAGTTTATTCCAGAGAAACATGAGAGACTCTTGAAAAACGAAGCAGACGCATTGTTTAATGCCTATGAAACCATGAACAGAAACAGGGAACTAAAAGGTGTAGCACCCATTCAGATGGTGTGTCTTGCTAATGCTAATGATATAACAAATCCAGTATTTGAGAGTTTAAAACTAATAAGAATTGCTGACAAAATGCAAAAGGGGAACGCTGACAGGTGGACTGATGAAAACAGAGGTATACAGTTAATCATGCTTCATAGATCACCCATCAGCAAATTAAAATCCAATACTGTTCTGTATAATCTCACAGAGGGATCAGAATTTTCTAACATGGCACTGGATAATGATTTTAATGTAGACAGGCAACACATTAAACCGAGACCACTGTCAGAGTATATGCCAATATGTACTATCGGTGAACTATGCCTGTACAGGCACAAGTCCGATAATCGGATGTATGCTACAACTCATTTATCTGGGGTGTTTAATCGTAAATACACCTTATCAGAATCTGACAGACTGCAATACCAGAGATTATATAGGGTTCATTGGGATATGTACATTTCCAGAAAAATAGATTTTGAGGATGTGTTATCTGAAAAACTGTTTATTAAATACTGGGACTCCCCTTGATTGTTTCACGTGAAACAATTATAATAAATTTGGTGGATATCCTGCCCAGTGCAAACCCCAGAAGGGTGGGCATGACACCGCACAGTCACAAAGGATATCCACCGATTTTATTTATAGGAGTTGTTGCGTATGCAGGATATTATCACAGTGATTCAGACAGTAGGGTTTCCTATTGCGTGTGCGGTTGCCATGTTTTTAATGCTGAACCAAGAGCAGAAATCTCATAGGGAAGAAACTGCAGAACTGACCAAAACCATTAACGATTTAAAATCATCCTTTGCAGAAGCAATAAATACCCAGAGGGCAGACATGGTTAGTGCCATCAATAATAACACACTGGTTATCCAAAAACTGCTTGATAGGATTGATGAGAATGATAACAGGAATTGAAATAGCAAAATGTGCTTTACTTACAACATGGGACAGATTCACTTATTCTCACCTAGACTGTCAAGCGTTTGTAGAAGCAGTTCTAAAAGAGGTTGGAGTCCGTAAACCGGATGGTTCTGTGTTTAATTGGAAGGGTTCAAACTCCATGTATAGAAACTATTATTATTGGAGAGGGACTGTCCAAGATTGCATTAAGCGTTATGGATCAATTCCACTGGGTGCGTTTGTTTATATCCGTAAAGACACCGGAGACAATTATAATGATGGTCTGGGGAATTTTTCCCATGTAGGTCTGTATGTAGGCAATGACAAAGTACGTGACAGTACTAGGTCAACTAAAACCGGACGGGATGGAGTTGGAACACGAAGTGTAAAAGACTTCACTCATGCTAGTCTGTTATCTGGGATTGATTACTCTAACAAAACCGCAGACACCACTCTTGATATTTTTAAAATATTGGATAAAATAGAAAATGATATCAGAGATATCAGAAAATTATTGGAGGGGAAACAATGAACATCGAGCAGGTCGCTAAACTTCTGGAAGCAGGATTCACAAAAGACGAGATTATGAACATGACTAAACCGGAAGCAAAACCCGAACAGACACCGGAACAGACACCGGAACAGACACCGGAGCAGACACCGGAACAGACACCGGAGCAGACACCGGATGTAAAACCACCCACCGATGACCCTATTGGAGTTATGCCACATCCAGAACTTGAGAAGTTGAATGACTCCATTGAGAAACTAATTCGCACTATTCATGCGAGCAACCTACAGAACAATTTCACCGATAAAAGTCGGGAAGTTGATATAAATAAAGAGGTGGACAGGATCATGTCCACTATAATTCGACCGGAAAAGAAAGGAGAATGACCATGTCCGTCAATACCCTCAACTTTGAACAGGTCAGCACTGTTCTAACCTCAATCGTTCAGCAAGCTACTGGGCAGATTGTGGAGACACCTACTGATACAGGCAGTTTTGTATCAGTGGCACAGGTGGCACTCCGTGCTGACAGGGATAGTGTCATGAACGCTATTTCAAATATCCTTGCCAGAACCATTTTCTCTATTCGTCCCTATTCTGCGAAAATGACAGGTCTTGAAATGGATACTTTCAGATGGGGTGCAATGATGAGGAAACTGTCCATTGCAGACTCTGCATGGCAGGACGATCCTGCATTTGAGTATCCTGTTCTGTTTGACTCTGCCCAGAATCCTGCCAATGGTGATGGTGGGGAAGTAGACCCTTGGAAGATCAAAAAACCGAACATTCTGCAGACCAACTTCTATGGTCAGTCTGTCTACTATGACTCTATGACTATTACTGAGGAACAGTTAGAAACTGCGTTCTCGTCTCCCGATCAGTTGGGGTCTTTCCTCTCCCTGCTGATGACTAACCTCTCTAACAGACTGGAAATGAGTAATGAAAACCTCCGTAGGGGTCTGGTCTGTAATGCCATCGGTGCTCTGTCTGCTGAGAACCAGACTGGACGAGTTATTCACCTGCTCTCTGAGTATAACAGTCTTACGGGTCTGTCTCTTACTGCGACAGATGTGTATAAACCGGATAACTTCAGTGCCTTTACTAAATGGGTCTATGCCCGTATCGCTGAAATCACCGATCTGTTCACTGCTAATAGTCTCAAATTCCAGACTGTTATCTCCGGTAAACCGATTCTCCGTCACACCCCTCTGGAATATCAGCGTGTCTATCTTTATTCTCCGATTCAGAGACAGATTGAATCCCGTGTGATTGCTGATACCTATCATGATAACTATCTGAAATACTCTGATGTAGAAAGTATACCCTACTGGCAGAGCATTGATAGCAAGGACACTGTAAAAGTGACACCCTCCTATGTGGACACCACTGGCACTCTGGTAACTCCCAACTCCCCTGTAACAGTGGAGAATGTCTATGGTCTTATCTTTGACAGGGACTGCATGGGAATGTCCATTCTGGATCGTAGGGTACTCTCTACCCGTGTTAATGAAGCAGGTCTCTACAGGAACATTCATGTACACGCTCGTCAGCGTGTTGTGTTCGATAACACTGAAAAGTGTGCTCTGCTCCTGCTTAACTAACTCACAACTCCTGCCAACCTTCTAGCGTTTCTTCATTGGCAGGTTTCCCCTTCCTAGGGATAGTTGCCCGATTGCCCCGTCTGGTAACTATCCCTTCTTTTATAAGGAGTGATTAAATATGGCATTACAGGTAACGCTATACAATTTCTCTAAAAGGGAGAATAGTACTAAAACCCCACTGACCAGTGATACAACTGCTCTCAATCTGAGAAATGTAAATATAAAGCAGGAGTGTTCATTTATTGAACCAACTCTGCTATTCTCACCAGATATTCAAGAGGGCATTGAATTTAATCCTGCACAGTTTAACTATGTTTTTATACCACTCTGGCAAAGATACTATTTTATAACAGACTGGGTGTTTCTAAATTCAGTATGGGAGTGCAGATTGAAAGTAGATGTAATGGGAAGTTTCAAATCTGCTATAGGTGACACCTCGGCGTATGTGATACGTTCTTCAAGCAACTTCAATACTGATATTATAGATACCTTCTATCCTGCCACATCAAATGTACAGATCAGCCGGCAGAGAATGGAGTCGGAGATATATAGGAGTGCTTTCGAGTCTGGGTGTTTTGTGATAGGTATCATTAATAATGATAACGCTATCAGTCCGAGAATAGGTTCTGTCTGTTATTACGCACTGAATCAAGCAAATATGCAAAATCTAATGGCGTATCTTTTCAGTGGTAACATTTACGGAGCATCTAACATTGAGGAAATTGGAGAGGGTCTGTATAAATCGCTATTCGATCCTTTCCAATATATTGTATCGTGTATGTGGTTTCCGTTTCCTGTCACTGTTCCTGCAGGGTCTGGCGCTACTCAAGTAACAGTGAAAGTTGGATACTGGACAATAACAACTTGCCAAGGTTATCCGGTGAAAGAGATTAATCTTGAGTTTGGTTTTCATTCTGAAAGTGAAATTGGTCATCACCCTCAGCAGTCTACCAGAGGTAATTATCTGGATAAAGCCCCATATACTCGTCTTACCTTGTACTATCCACCCTTTGGAGAAATTCCCATTGATACTGAGTATATGAGATTTTATGGGAGTGGAGAATCCAACTGGTTATACGGAAAAGTATATCTGGATTTTATTACCGGATATGCTGATTTGCGTATGTCTATCACAAACGGATACGACACAAGTAGCACAGGTCATGCAGACCCTTACTATACAATGTCTCAAAGAACTAGTATGGTAGGTGTTCCCATTCAACTTTCTAAAATCATGACTGATTATGTATCACTGGCACAGAATGGAGTTAGTGCGGTTAGCAATCTCTTTTCTGGTAATATTTCCGGAGTGTTTTCTAGTATCATATCCGGAGTTGCTAATTCATTCCCCAAAACAGGATCAATAGGTTCTAACGGATCATTTATTGAACTGAGTGAACCACCGTATCTGATAAAAGAATATTATTTGTTAGCAGATGAAAACAGAGCAGAGTTCGGCAGACCCCTCTGCCAAGTAAAAACACTATCTTCTTTATCTGGGTTTATCCAGTGTGCGGAAGCAGATCACCCATTTGCCTGTACTGATTATGAACGCAGAGAGATTAACAATCATTTGCGTAATGGGTTCTTCTATGAGTGAGGTATGCCATGTCTGCAGAATTATATGACGGATGGTATATATCAGCAAATCAGTATGATGTCGGCCCATCTTCTGGGAACGCTACTTCATATCAGAAACATAACGCAGATTTAATCTATAATACGCTCTCAGCATTGGGTTGGACAACTAACGCCATAGCAGGTACAGTTGGAAATATAATGTATGAAAGTTGTATATGTCCTGCCTGTTCTTATCCCTCAATAGGCAGTACCATAGCAACAATAGGAAATACATATGCTGAGAACTACCCAGATAATGCCTATGGTCTCTTACAGTGGAAGGGCAGAGGATCAGTTGACCCAGATAATAACCAGTTAGTTGGATACGCAATGCGGTATGGGTATCAATGGTATTCTGGTGTCATTCAGATGAACCGACTAACATGGGAATTTCAAGCACCTGCTAAATTTCATCCCCAGACAGTTGATGGAGTGTACTACACATTCTCGTCATATGCTTCCTCCACTGAATCAGCCGAAACACTTGCTAAAGTGTGGATGGTATGTTATGAGGGCACATACTCTGTACTTGATACCAGAAAAGCTAATGCCTCTTATTGGTACGATTATTTTTCTGGCACTCCACCCACTCCACCAACTCCAACAGGTTGGATTAGTGGTTCAGATTTTGCTGATCTGGCAACTGCCTATGATCCTGCTATTACGGGTATCAATATCCCATACAATGAAAAAGACTGTATTGGATATGTAAATATGGTATGGCGGGATATTCCCATTGTAGATAGCAATAACTATTCACTTCCCAACGGAACTAATACTCTCTGGAGACGGAACATTTCACCATACCCGTCACAGACCTATAACACAACCTCACCGGATAACCAGAATCCAACACCTGTATTATGGTATAAGGGGACAATAGCAGACTATCTATCGGAACATTCTGACCTGCCAGTGGGGTGCTTGTTATTTCATCAAATTGCAGATGATGGACATCCACCCATTCCATCTCAATACGCAGGTGATGGAATCGGTAACTTTGTTCATGTGGGCATTTACATAGGCAATCTACAGGTAATGCAATCTGGAGGTAGAGACAGTAGCACTGTAACAGGTGGTGGAGTGCATAGAACTACATACTCTAGTTTAACATCTTCAGCATTTACACTGGCATGGAATTATCTAGCCTATGTATGTTATGTTGACACCTCTGGAGATACTCCAGTTCCTCCAGAACCTCCAGAACCTTCTGAATTGCCTAACTGGTTTCTATTGTGGTATACTAACAAAAGGAAAGGAGTGACCAAACGTGCCAAACGAATCTGTTAATAATTCTGCACCTTTTGACTATAAAACCCTAAACCTGTATAACGCTAACAGGTCACCTTCTACTGTTCACGTAAAAAATACCAGACTCCGTAGATACTTTAGAAAGTATTTATTTCAAAAAGCAATATCAGTATTTAAATGGAATATCCCAGAAGAATGGGACAGAGATTATTTTCTGTACACCCTGTATGGGATGGGATATATTGCGGTTATAGATACAGATCAGTATGGAGTTATTTGTCAACATGGGGCATTAGGTGGTTATAATCTGTATTATAGACCCTCATATATCATTATCACCAACCCTCTGATTAGAGGAACAATCACCGCCAACATTAACAAAGATTGTGCATTAATTAAACTCATGCCAGACTATTCCGGTATTATGGACTTAGTCGGATACTATGCAGATCAGATGGCATTGTGCGCTGAGTCACTGGGTATTAACATTCTCAATGTAAAGTCTGGTACAGTTTTCGGAGCGAAAGACAAAGCACAGGCAGAATCGTTTAAGAAAATGTTTGACGCACTCTCAGACGGTGATCCTGCAGTGGTCATTGGTAGACAACTGTTAGACGAACAGAATAAACCGATCTGGTTTCCTTTTACACAGCATATCAAAGAGAGTTATGTTGCTACCGATCTTCTGTCAGATATGCGTAAAATTGAAGCAATGTTTGATACTGATATCGGTATTCCTAACGCAAACACAGACAAACGAGAAAGACTGATTACAGATGAAGTTAATGCTAATAATGCTGAAACTGCTACAAGATGTGAACTTTGGCTAGAATCTATTAAAAAAGGTGTAGACCTAGCAAACTCCATGTATGGTCTTAAAATCTCAGTTGACTGGAGAGTTAAACCGAACACGGAAGAGGTGACAGAAAATGTCCAGAGGTGAGAGAGTTTCTATTCTAGGTCTGTATAATTATAACCCTCGCATTTTTAACATGATGGTATATCCAGATGGTATGACCTCTGCGGAAAAAGAAATTGTACGAGACAACATACTTCTGGAATGTTCCGATCTGGAACTTCTCTACCCGTCTTGGGAATCTATGCAGATAATGATAAAATTGTGGAGTCAGATTGAAAAACCCGTATGGAACAGAATCTATAAAGCATCCAAACTGGAATATAATCCCATTGATAACTATAATCGGACAGAGAAAGAGACCATTTCCACTGATAGAACCGAAACCCATTCTGGTGAGGATAAAAGCACCGCAAGCGGTACGGATACCACAACACAATCTGGTACTGATACACTGTCCAGTTCTGGCACTGATACAAAATCAAATTCTTACAGTACAAACACAGTAACAGAAAACGATACTCAAGATAAAGTTTCTGGTGCAGATGTAAAGACTAGTAGCAATACCAGTTACAATTCCATGCAGTTACTAGTACATGACCAAGAGGAAATTTCTCACAACACTACAACCAAACATACCGGAGAAACCTCTGTTAATGATGGTGGTACTGGGTCAGAGAAAATCGAATACGGAAAGCAGGATAGCACCTCTTATGGGAAAACTGATACTATAACACATGGAAAAGTAGACACTCTCAAACATGGTGAAAAAATAGACCATGACGAAGATACTACAAGAGAAGTTCACGCATATGGTAATATCGGTGTCACAACTACTCAGAGAATGTTAGAACAGGAAATTGATATTGCTCCCCGTTTAAATATTATGAAAGTTATGGTAGAATCATTCAAGGAGAGGTTTTGTCTCCTAGTTTATTGAGAGGTGAAAGAGTATGGCATTATTTGAAAATTTCCCGTATACCAACCTCCATGAATTGAATCTGGACTGGCTGATTGACGAACTGAAAAAAGTAAAAGAGTCCTCTGTCATGTCTGTTAACGGACAGACAGGTGATGTAATTCTCTATGAAGCACCCACAGTATATCTTCCAGAAGTTACCACTAACCAGTGGGAAATAATCCGCAGTACAGACGGAGTAACAGTAGGTATTTATTTTAAGAAAGATGGTACTGCTTATATCACAAGAGAAAGCAATCTGGATAAAATCTATACCGCAAGCAATCCACCACCCTATCCGGTTACCAGTGTAAACGGACAGACAGGTGATGTAATTATCTTTTCTGAGCAGTATATCCAGTTGCCCACTCTCACCGATCAGCAGTTAACAAACTGGAATATTTATCGGACAGTAAATGGTATTCTCTCTGGTATTCAGTTTGATGGTGCAGGTAATGCGTATGTAATGGATGGGTCAAACGGAAGATATAAAATCTGGGACAACCACAACTCTCCGAACTGGGAAAATAGGGCAATAACCCTCCCTTCTGTTACGGGTGCAAATGACACATGGTATATGTCCAGAATAATTAATGGTAAAGAAATGGGCATTGCGTTTGATAAATCCGGTTGGGCATGGATAATTAATGGAAATGAATATCTTCCTATCTATACCAACGGGTTTAACGAACCCTCTGATTTTAACGTGCCAACTGACGCTATTCTGGAAATCAAAGAAGAGTTGGCAACTGGTAACAGGTGGGGTCTTGTAAGAACAGTCAACAGTCAAATAGCAGGAATTGTCTTTATTAAGAATGGTAGCACAGGTAAATACGAAGCCTATACAACTTCTGATAATGGGACAACTGTACAAAAACTTCTCACTACAGATGATATTCCCTCGTCTACTGGTGTTATTTCTGTTAATGGAATGACTGGTGTTGTTTCACTTGATGGAACACAGATTGCTATTGCACCCAATGACTCAAACAATATCAAACAGTATATTGACACTAGTGTTAATAATGTACTATATCAGATGAGATCAAAAGCAGAAGCAGGAACAGTTGCATATTATAACCAAGGTGGTTTAATTGCCAGTAGAAGCTATACAACTGGTGATTATATTATCGCAGAAGGAACACTGTTCAAGGCACTGCATAACATCAATAATGGTGCAACTATGATACCGGATACCGATATACAAACTATTATCGGTGGTCTGGGAAATGACCTTGTTACAAATTATCTTACTAAGCAGTCAGTAGCCAATCCTGTAGAACAGTGGAATGATAGCAATGTTGACTCTACCCAGACAGTAGTAGAACTGGAATCATATGGCAATATCCGCACTATAAGAATGTCTATCTGGATATCTACTGCCAGTAGTTCATGGGTGCAGATTTGCAAAATCCCTTCTGCACATAGACCTAACTCGACAATTTCAGTATTGGCATTTACTCCACAGGTGTCTCCAGATATCCGATACTCTCAAGTAAGGTCTGATGGATGGGTTCGGATTGATGGTGCTAACCAGTCCACAAACGCAAACACAAAATACCAACTGTATCTTATGTACACAGTCTGATATCAAATCTCATCATATCGAATCCCCATCATGTCAACAGGTATGGTGGGGAATTTCTTTGCCCATCCTAGCGACCATATTATGTAATGGG
>Ga0233378_1000213_pt1 | contig 14981 bp, 20 predicted proteins | sample ElkDunMinimDraft_7_FD_180690 | JGI IMG/M metagenome (GOLD analysis project Ga0233378, IMG submission 180690) | Fecal eukaryotic communites from dung pellets of Tule Elk in California, USA - Elk Dung E4 | ecosystem: Host-associated > Mammals > Digestive system > Large intestine > Fecal | place... | reverse complement strand
TTTAAGGAAATCTTTGTCCGGCCATTTCTCCATAAACGCTTTTTGCGCTGTCTGTTTTAACTTGAGGTCAAACACCCGGTTAAAATGCACGGCGTACTGATTGCCGGATGCGTCGCCCCGATGGTGACGGGGACAAAGCCAAACTGTAAGGCCGTATTTGTCGGCCAAAGGGCGCAGGCCGCGCCCGTGTATGCAATGGTGGTTTTCAAGGTATAATGTAGTCTTACATATGAAGCATTCTTTTTCCGCCTGTATAATGCTTTTCATTTCCTCCAATTCCCCCTAATGATTCGCGTTTTTATTGCGCACAGATAACTAAGCGCGTCATGCTCATTCTTCTTTTTTGCGTTCTTCTTTTCTGCTTCGGCTGCACATTCGGCTTTTTGCTTTGCGTATTTTTCGCAAACAGCATGACAGTTTTCGTTTCGGCCTTTGCAATCCTTGCAGCATGTTACGCCCATGTTTATTTCTCCTTTGCCCACAAATCAAGGCTTGCGCCTATATCCATATCATCCGGCACAAATGCGCCTAATTCCCGGTTTTCGCTTGCTGTGCCTTCTATAAGGCGGGACATTTGCTTTGTGTCGTATTGGCTGCTGCCAACGGTGCATTTAAGCTGTACGCCGCGTTTTCCGTCTACGATCACGCCGCCCATTTCTTCAACGGCCCGGAAAAGGCCCTTGACGCTTTCGACGGCTTCCGGCTTGACTACAATGTATTTTTTTACGCCGTACCGCTCTAACAAATGAAGATATGCTTCTTCGTCGCTTATATGGAGCACCTCCGCCAACGATCCGCACATTTTCCAAAATAATGCGTTGGCGTTAAGGCTTCGTTTTTCCCGGTGCCGCTTTATGATCACGTCATATTCCCCGGAAAGCGGCGGTATATTGCCGGGCGCGGTAATGGTCAAGGTTTGGTTTCCCTCCATATCGCACCCGGCAACGATGCGGGCCGTTCTAAATTCGATCAAAACGGCAAGTCGTCCTCGTTTACATCGGTAAAGCCGGTGGGCGCGGAAACCAAACCGTTGTATGTGCTTGATTCCTTGATACGCTTCTGAATCCATTCCGGGAAGGATTCCATGCGCTCCAATGCGTCATGATCGGCAAGGGAGAAAATAACATAGGGCGTTTCGCTTTCGACGGTGAAGCCCTTCGGCAATTTCGAAATACTCTGAATTTTTGCAAAGGCGTTTCCCTTGCTGCTTTCGGCGTGAATGATCGACAGCATGCAAGGCGCACCGAGCACGTTCTCAAGATCAAAGCCGCGTAATTCATCCTGCGTAAACTGTCGGCCGCGCCATCCCTCAAGCACATTGCGAAGGTTGGATTTTTCGGCAAGGCTTGCCGTGTAGGTTTCCGAAATTACGCGGGGCTTTTCTTCGTCTTCAACAAGGATTGTTTCGCTTGGGATTTCAAACTGAAAAATGCATTTCCGGGTGAATTTTTGGTATCTTTCGTTGTACTGTTCGCCAATGTCATAAATGCCGATACATACGGCGGGATATGTGCCCGGCTCGATTACGGGAATTTTGCTGCCTTCCGGCGCGGATACGGTCAAATTGCTCATGTTTTTTCGTCCTTTCTTTTACTTCCACGCTTCGCGCAGCGCGGTAATGTTTTCGTTGATTTCACGCAGGGTTTTGAACACTTCAAGCAAATAATGCCCGGTATTGTCGGTTTTTGTTTCTTCCTTCGGTGTAGCAGGGGGGGCAAAATACTCCTTCGTTGCTCGTTTCTGCGCGTGGTATTGATCGGGATATAAATTATCAAGCGCGGCGGGGTTTACTTCGGCCGTGCTCTTGATCGAAATAACACGGATCACGCTTTGATAGGAAATATCAAGCATTGCCGCGATAAGGTCATTTGTCATGCCGCTTTTGTGGGCCTTCCAAACCTTCGCCATTGTTTCGGGGCCGATGTTCTTTCCTTTTCTCATTCTCCGTTCCTCCTGCATTATTTGATTTGCAAATTCTGTTTTTCCACGATTTCAGCAAAGGGCAGCACATGCCCGTTTTTGATAGCCGCCTTGATGGCCGTTTTGTTCGGTGTCGGGGCCTTGAATGTCAAAAGATCGTTCCGGCCGGATTCCTGCATATAGCGGATAAATTCGCCTTCGTCGGCAATCTCCACGGATTCGGAACGGCGGAAGGAAACTTTTGCCCGTGTGCTTTCGACGGAGCGCATGCCCGTGCGCAGCATATGGGCCTTAATGTATTCTTTAAGCCGGTCGGCGTTGTTCTGCTTGGCCTTTGCCCGCTCTGTGAGCGTTGCCGCTTCTGCCTTGATGGCGGCCGCTTCTGCTTCGTAGGATTTAATCATGCATGCGATATTGTCCACCTTGTCCGTAAAGGTGCTTTCGATTGCTTCCAATGTGTCGGGGATCGCTTCCAGGTCAATTTCGCCATTCTCAAGGGCATACATGAAATCGTTGTATAGTTCGGAAATTTCGTACAGCTTCATTGTTCATTCTCCTTTTCTGCGGTTTTAATTTGCAGCTTTGCAAGTTCGATTGCGATTTTGTACGCCTTGCCGTGGTGATTGTCACCACGTTTTCTTTCAACGGCGGCGGAAAATTCGTCAATATTGCCGCGGAAGCAGCCGCAAGAAACGCCGATGTTTCCACCTTTAAGGGCAAAAAACGTTGTTGTTCCAAGCCGTGAGCCGATGTGAGAAACCGTCATAATTGCCGCGTTGCCGTATACCCTCGCGTCGCCGGATACCTCCGCGTCGCCGTATACCCACGCGTTGCCGTATACCCTCGCGTCGCCGTATACCCACGCGTTGCCGGATACCCACGCGTTGCCGGATTGGTCAAGGTTGCTTTCCTTCTCAATCCATCCGCCCTTTTCGCCCGCGCCAACGTTGCCAAACGCGATCAATGCGCGGATGCGGTACAGCGTGTGGCCAAATACAACCTTTGTTTCTGCGGTAAGTTCATACTTATTCATTGCTCTTTCTCCTTGTGTTGCTTAAAATTCAAGTTCTTCGATACGCTTCCGGGCCGCTGCAAGTTTTTCTTCCGCTTCGTCGGCGCGTTTTTTTTCGTAGTCGATGCGCCATTGCATGCGCTCGATTTCCTCCGAAAGAATCCTTACAACTGTATTACTTGTTTTTGCATCCATCGTTTGTGCTCTCCTTTTCCTTTATTTCAATGGTGACGTTAACGCCCATCCGGTGGGCGTGTAGTTTAATGAGGGTTTCCCACGCTCTAACCGCATTCATAAGGCAAACCCCAAGCAGATAAACAGATACATGAGGATAAATGCCGCAAACACCTTGCCAAGCAAGACGGCGAAAAATGCGATTGATCCGGGGCGGATTTTGTAACGTTTCATGCGGGGCTCCTTTCGATGAGTGAATTTAAAATACGCTTAAAGTGGATCGCTACATAAAATTTTTAGGTAGTCATAAGGGACGGCGTACAATTCGCACATGTTGGCCAATTTGTCGGCGGGCGGATAATTGTAGCCTTTTTCCCACCTTGCCAACGTCTTATTGCTAACACCGATCCTTGCTGCTGCTTCCTTTTGCGTGTATCCGGCATTAACCCTTGCGGCTTCCAACGATATTTTTAACACTCTAACACCTCCGTTAATCCCCTTCGGGAGTAATGAAAATCCCCTTGAAGTGGATTTCTGATATCATAATACTATCCTAAAATAATTTTGTCAATCCCCAAAAAGAATATTTTTTCTCTTTTTTATTTACTTTATGGGTATCGTGGTGTACAATATGTTCTGTAAAGGGGTGATATATATGAATGGATTAGGGAATAAAGAAATCATGGCCAAGAATTTGGCATATTATGTTAAGGAGTCCGGGAAGACGCAAAAAGATATAGCGGAAGTAATCAACGTTCCAACTTCAACGTTTAATGCATGGATGAAGGCGCAGAAATACCCCCGCATTGATAAAATCGAAATGTTGGCAAATTATTTCGGTATCTTGAAATCTGATTTAATAGAGGATAAAACGGAGATACAAAAAAACAATGATGCTATTGCAAACATCATTGTGAGAATGAGGGCCGATGATGATTTTTTATCTTTGTGCGTAATGCTTAACAAAATGGATGGTGCGAAGATCGCAGGCGTTAAGCAAATGTTATCGGCTTTTGATAAGTAAAGTAAAAATGAGGTCGAGAAGCTGTAAATCTTCACTTTCCAAAAGTAATTTTGTTATGGCTTGTATGTATTCTTCTTTCACGGTTCCACAACCTTTGCGAATTTGTACGCGGGAACGTGCGTTCCTGTCGTCTGAATTTATTGTATATTAAAGCAATTCACGCCTGCAATGGTAAATAATGTCGCAGAATTGACAATTAAGAGGTAACGCAATGAAAGAGTATCACAAGGCGGAATTAAGGGCGGCTTTGCTGCGCGGAGATATGAAAAGAGCACTTTTCTTTCAAATGCAGCTTGACGAAAAATACCAATCAGATTTAAGACAATATTATGATTTTGTGGATAAAGTCGAACAGCAATATTCCACTGTGCATAATATGGGCGCATGGAGCGGCCCGAATGCAAACCGGCTTGAATTGCTTTGTAAACGCAATATAGGCATGGCCGAGGGGCTTAAAGATAGATGGGTAAAATATAAACAGCCGTTACCGAGGATTCCGGCATATCAACGCCTTGCAATGCTGTATGAGAAGCAAGAAAAATATTTCGATGCCGCGAACATTTGCATGATTGCAATACAAGACGGATTTTCAAAGGATAGTACAAATAGCGGAATGCGCGGGAGATTGGCGCGGATGGTTAAAAAGGGGAAGTTGCAAGCAACGCCGGAAATGTTGCGCGAATTATCAAAACTAACATAAGGAGAGAAAGAACAATGAACAATTATAATCTACCACCAACATATTTAAATAATAACGATACTGTATTAAGGGCCGCTTTATATATCCGCGTATCCACGGCAGAACAGGCCATGCACGGTTATTCCATCGAAGCACAAAAGGAATACCTTACCGCATACGCAAAAGAACACAAAATGCGAATTGTGGGCGTTTATGCCGATGAAGGAAAAAGCGCGTCCAAACTTTTATACAAGCGGAAAGAATTATTGCGCATGATCGACGACATGGAAGCCGGGAAAATTGACGTGATTTTATTTAAAGATATTACCCGTTGGAGCCGGAACACGTCGCATTACCATAAAATACAGGATAGAATTGACGCGGCGGGCGGTTATTGGGTGGCCGTGCAGCAACCTTATTTAGAGACAAAAACACCGACGGGCCGTTTTCAAGTTACAGTTATGTTGGGAAATGCCCAATTGGAAGCCGAGCAAACAAGCGAAAGAATAAAATTCGTCAACGCTTCCCGCATCCCGAAAGGCGGCGTTCCGTATGGTGCAAGATCCTGCCCGTTTGGTTATACGGTCGAAGAAGTGGACGGCGTAAAAAGGATGGTAAAAGACAAGACAGAGGAACACATGGTAAACGCATTTTTCGAACACTTCCAAGCAACGGGAAGCCTTCGCGGGTCTGTGAGGTTCCTTGCAGAAACATACGGCTTTAAGCTGCAAGAGACAAGCGCACGCCGGTTGATGCGTAACACGTTATATAAGGGTGAATTTAAGGGCGTGCAGGGGTATTGTGAGCCGTACATTACACCGGAACAATTCGATTCAATTACCCGGTTATTAGAAAAACGGTCATACACATCAAACACGAACACGGGTAATCATGTTTATATCTTTTCCTCCCTTGCGCGTTGCGCGGAATGTGGTTCCACGCTTTACGTTTTCAGAAGTAATCCGCGAAACGGAAAAAACTATATTTATTATCGTTGCAAAAACTATACCATGTACAAACGATGCACGCATAGCAAAGGAATACTTGAAAGCAAATTAGAAAAATGGCTGCTTGAAAATATCGAAGATGAAATGAACAAATACATGCAGGCCGTGGAAGTCGAAAGTAAGCCGCAACCGGATGCAGCCAAAAAAAGAAAATCCATTGAACGTAAAATAAAAAACTTGCGTGAATTGTACATTGACGGGGATATTGACAAGGCGGAGTATATGCGGCGCAAAGAAGAATACCAAACGCAGCTTGCAGCATTGCCGGAGGTTAAACAACGGGATACAAAGCACATAGAGGAATTTCTAAACAGCGATTGGCGGGCATTATATGAAGGGCTCGAACCAATTGAAAAAAGGGTGTTTTGGCGGTCTATCCTTGAATCAATCACGATTGACAACAGCCAAAACATAACCCCTAATTTTTTTTGATGTGTGTTGTTTACTTTCAACACACCCCGGACGGAGATTGCCGAAAGGTAAAAACATTAAAAGGAGCCTATACAATGAAATATTCAGACAAGGTGAACATATTGATTGATTTATATTTGCATGGACAAATTGACAAAGAGGATTATATCAGAATAAGAAAGTCAATTGAACCCATTACCATAAAGTTACATGCAGCCATCAAGGATCAACGCAAAGAAAAATAAAAAAGAGGGCCGGGAAATTACCCGGCCCTTTCTTATGGATTTGCAATCAACAATCGCGCATAATCCAATATGGCATTATATGCGCCCACCAATGTTTCCCGGTTAACCTCCGCGTCAACCTTTGCCTGCTCGTTATCGCAATCAACGAATCGTTCCCCGAAGCATTGCAAAAGAAAATACAATCCTTCCATATGTTGCCTTTCTCCACGGTGCCGCCGTAGTCGGTTTTTTATTTTTATTGTTGATTTTCTGTAAACTTTTCCCTATAATAATGATAATTTCCGGTCAATACAACAGCAATACGCAAATATGGAAAAATCAATACCACTTTTGCAAAGCGCGTTTTTTGCGTGTTCGCAAGCGAATTGCACGCCGGAAAATACACTTGCACGGAAGGAAAAACGATTGCATGGACAGCAAACAGCCCTTGCACGAACAGTTAAAAGCAATGAAAGTCGCCGCGCACATGACGTTGCATCAAGTTTCCGAGGGAAGCGACGGCGTGCCGGAATCCACAATAAGCCGCATACTTTCGGGAGAAACGGACAGGCCAAGTTTTGACGTTGTGGCCCGAATCGTTAAGGCTATGCATGGATCACTTGACGTTATAGCCGGAATAGAAAAGCCGAGCCACGCGGCGGAGGATGCGAAACTTCGGGAGAGGTTGGAACACGCGGAGAAGGTCGCGGCATTGGCGCAAGAGCGCGCGCAGTATATGAAAAAATGGCTTGTTGCGTTGTTTTCCGCTTTTTGCGTTCTTGTTGTTGTAATAGTCGTTGTTTTGATCCTTGACAAACTTAACGGTGATTGGGGATATTTTCGCCATTAAATAAAAAAGGCGGGGAAGGGCGCGGGCCCTTCCCCTTTTTCATTTACTCGCTAAGTCTAAGCACAGCCGCTTCGATGGCCGCGTTTACTGCTTCCATGTCGGCGGTGTATCCGCGTTCCTCCAAGAACGAAACAACGTAGGCTTTCTTTTCTTCGCCGCGCTTGCTGCCTTCATAAAGTTTTTCGGCGGCATCCACGGCAATGTTTACCCAAGTAAGCATTTTTGCCTGCTTCTTTTCGTCCACGTTTGCCTTGATCCACGGAATAAGAAACGTAGAAATAAGGATGGCAACAAGGGCAATGAGCGCGTTAAAAAGTGGTGTAAGGTTAATCATTCGGTATAGTCCTCGCTTTCGTCATAATGGCATTTGGTTTTTGTGATTTTGATTCCCGCAAGGGCCGCCAATTCGACGGCCCAAAAAGCAAACCAACACGTCGTTAACGTGCTAGAAATTTCGGTCTGCGTCATGAATTGCAAGACAAAAGCCGCGCCGGTGTAAAGCACTACGCTAACCACGGCAGCGGCTACAATGATTTTTGATGTTTTCAACGGGATCACCTTTCAATGATATTGTCGGACAATTCTTTGCGTACAGCCTTTAAGGTTTCAACGCCGTTTCCGTCAATTTCGTGATTGACAAGGGCAAACAGGGCCTTGAGAACAATTTGATTCGTTTCTTCTTGCCTTGCCCTGTTCTTTTCGATTTTTGCAAACTGTCTTTCCGCGTCTTTTTCGTGTGCTGCTTCATCCGCTTCCAAAGCGTCCACGCGTTCCCGCACTTTGAGCATTGGGGATATAATGGTTTTAATTGCGTTGATGCCGCTCGCGATTACGGCAAGGCCGCCAAGCGTTGCGGCCATCCATGCCCACCATTCCATGTTTAACCCCTCCATTTTCCACCAAGCGCGGTAATGGTGTTTTTTCCGGCTTTGCCGTCAACGTCAAGGCCCTTGCTTTTCTGATAGGCTTTTACGGCCGCCGCGGTAATAGGGCCGAAAGTACCATCATCATCAACGGCTTTCAGCTTGCCGCCGATCAATACCGTTTTGAAGCCTTCATCAATAAGGCGGGCTTGAAGTTCGCGCACATCCGCGCCGCTCTGCATGGGCTTATCTTCTTCGTATTTGAGAACACGGGAAACCGTCCACGCCTTTTCGGTCGTTTCCTTCCCGTAATCCACAGCGGAAAGCAAGCCCCACTTTTTCCATTTCTGCGTTGAAAGTTTCGATTTAACAACGCCGTAATCGGTGCCGCGTGCTTCGATTACCCAACCATTACCGATGTAAACGCCAATGTGGCCGGATTTCCAAACCACGGCCCCCGGCGTTTCCGGGATGGTGGAAATGGGGCCAGTTTTCGTACAGCGGGAGTTAATGAAATCGTTTGCGGTGGAATCCTTATAACGGGGCACGCCGACGCGCACAGCGTTAACAATAAGGCCGCTGCAATCCTCCACAACACGGCCGTACCATTTGGCGCATTTCTGTGTAAAGTATGCCTTTTTCGTCATAAGAAGGCGCATGCCGGGCGGGATGCTGCGGCCATTGGCGGCCCATCGTGCCGCAAGGTCGGCCGTGTATTTTTCGCCCTGTCCGCCGTAAACGTAGCCGTGGCGGTTCCTGCCGCCCATGATGCCGGAATATAGCGTTTCAATTTTGCCGTCAAGATCGGCGGCGTTATAACAGTAATCAAGGAATGATTTAACCGGCGTTTTGCTCATTCTTTCCACGCTCCTTTTCGTTGATTTCTTTTGCAACGTCTTCGATTTTCTGCATGGCCGCAAGCATCCTTGTAAGGTCTTCACGGCCGGAACAACGCACGCCGTTTAACATGTTGAGCGCGTCAATTAGTTTCTGCACCATTGTTTATCATCCTTTCCTTTAGCTGTTTCACTTCACGAATAAGCAAGGCAATAATACTGTTGTACTTAATACCCTTTACGGTTCCGTCGTCGTCGTAATAGCATAAATCCGGGGCCAGTTTTTCAAGGTCTTCCGCAAGCAATCCGAGCCCCTTTTCATTGTCGCTGTTATATCGAAACTGAATGGGCTGCAACGCATCAAAAATATTGTAGTCGTTACCAAGCGGCGAAATATCATGCTTTACCCGCTTTGTGGAAGATCCCGTTGCGCTGTAAAGTTGCGACAGCTTAACGCTGGTTTTATACACCATGCCGCTACTGCTGCCGATTGACATTACCAAATCACTTGCATATGCGCTTGAATTTGTGGCCGTTGCGACGTCGGCAATTTTCAAGCCCCTTGAAGGTTGGCTTGCGCTTGCGCTGCCAATAACCATAGTGCCGGATACGCGGGCCGCGCTTCCGGCGTTTATAGTTTCCGCCGTGACATTATCGGCCGTTACTGTGTCAATTGTTAACGTGTCGTAGATGTAAAGGTTTCGGAAATGGCCGGTATCCCATTTTTGATTAGGCAATCCGATATTACCCGTTTCGTCGTCGGAGGGATAGAAACAAATTTCACGGTAGGTAATGCCGCCACTTGTCACGTTGCCGTTTAACATGCAATAGTATTCGGATGCGGAAACGCCAAACTCTATAACTGTCCCGTATAGCGAAAGCGTATTAGTTACGCCGTTTGTATACGGGCCTATCAGCATTGGGGCCGTGCCCGCAAGGCGTGCAATGCCGCCGGAATACTCAAGGTCGAATACACCGCCGTCGTATTCCAAACCATCCGTTAAGAATGCCCATTTGCCGATTTGCAGTTTACCGTCTTCGGCAGCGGTTAAATTCTTGAAGTTGCCCTCTGCGCCTTCAAGATAACGGACGTAAAGCGAATCGGTATCAATACGGCCGCCGTGTATGACGGTTTCGCCATCCGCGCCAAGATCGGAAGCCGTGATATAGCCGGTCAAATTGATTTTGCTTGCATCAATGGAAATCTGTTCGGCCGTCTGATTGATGGCGGATATTATGCCATCCTTTGAAACCTTTGACGTGATTTCATTGTTGATATGGTCAACTTGGAGTAGGGCATAATCAATTTTCTTTTTCGTGCTTCCTGCTAATTCGTAATTAGTGAGCATTTCGCCGGGCACTTCTGCGCCAAGCGTTGCCCGGATGCGGTCGGTCGTTTCGTAGGTCAAAAGCACGGTTTCAAAAAATTCGCCGTTCTTGCCCTGTACTGTTACAACGTCGCCCACATCCAGATACCAATCATCAACGCAGCCGGACGCAGAAAACGGGGTATACGCAAGGCCGATAATGTACGTTTGGCCGATAAACTCCGCGAAGGCTTCCCGGTCGGCTTCTGCGAAAATATTATTTTCAAGCCGCCATTCAATAACGCCATCCGCCGCCACGGCTTCCGCATCTTGATAAACAATATCGTCGTCATAGTCGGATTTACCGAGTACGACGGTATTGATCCCGCCGAATGCCGTTTCTTTCGTTAGGCTTGCATATTTGCGCTTTACGATGCGTTCCCCGGTGGCCGTGGGCTGTTTGATGCTCAATGCACCGGCGCGGGTTATATAAGCGTTTGCGCCGCCCAATTCCGCAATTTGGCGGATTATCTCGCGCTCCGACGTGCCCGCCGGAATATTCGGGGCTTCCGTCAAAATAACATCACAGCACGGGAAAGGCGTAGTATCAAAGGCCACGCCATGCCGGAACGCTATTTCTTGCGCAAATACGCCAATTGTGGTAGGGTAGGCAATTTCAAGCGGGATATATTCCACGTCGAATAATGTTGCTGCATCGTATCCCGTAAAAGTCAGGCTGTCGCCGGTATCGGAAGTTTTCACCCCGTCGGCGGTCGCTGTGAAGATGCCAAGCGGCACCCATTCAATTACGCCGTCAATTTCAAGGCCCCGGAACGCTTCAACCTTTTTCCCCACAAGATCGGGCCGCCCGTATATTTCAAACGTGCAGGATTTCGCCGGAAAGCTGCCGATAAACTCCGCAGCGCATGATACAGAAGGGAACGTTTTTAACGCCGTGTATCCGTCATAGGTCACACCGTCAACAATAATTTTTGCATGGGCCTTGCGAACAATGCCGCTTTCACTATGGGCCCGGTATGCGTCAGATATCGCCCACATAATTACACCCCATCCGGCACCATTTGAATAAATCGTAATTCAAATGGTTCACAGTAAAATGTACCATCAAGAAGCATATGGGCCGTGATTTCGTCGGATACAGGATACATTTTCCGCGTTACCCGGCCCCGTGTGCGAAGGTCGTAAAAATTTACGTTGCATTCCGCAAGGGCACGAATGCGCAAAAGCTGCGCCGCCTTCACTTCATCGACGTATTGAAAAGTGCAAGCAAGTTTCATTCGCTCCGGCAATACGTCACGGATCATTACATTTTCATCGGTCGCGCCGCTGCTTTCGCCGTCGGTCTGCGGATAGTCCCAAGACAGCCCATCACATGCGATTGTTTGGCCGTCAACGATGATTTCAAATTTTTCTGCCATGTTAGCACCTCCACAAGGGCCGTATTTCAACTTATAAGCCGCATATACGGCCCCGTTTTCGGTTTTGTAAGTAAGTGTTAGCCTAAAGCATTAAGCCGCTTGCAGGCCGTTTTTTAGGTCAACAAAAGAACCTTGCCCGCTTCCTTTTGTGCGCGGTTAATTTCCTTGATAATTACGCGGCCGTCCGGCATTGCAATTTCAAGGCGCACCACAGCGGGCCCGCCGTTCATTCCAAGTTCCTGCATGGCCTGTTTCACCTGTTCGCGGATTTTGCTTTCCGGTGCTACAATTTCACCCTCGCGGCGGTTATCACCGACAACGGCCAACTGCGGCGCATTGGCGGGCAGCCATCCGCCCTGTGCAAGATACGGAATTTTGACGAAAGGAACATACTTGTTTATTTTTTTGATAACGTTGGAGTTCACCCAAGATTTCATGTCCGAAATAACGGATTTGATTTTCAGCGAAACCGTTACCGTTTTATCCTTGAAGTTTTGAATCAAGCTGTTCCACTTGCCTTTTAATTGGCTCCAAGTCGTGCCCACCTTCGCTTTCATGGATGCGGTTTTATCCTTGATATTCTTGGTGGTATTGCTCCAAGCCCCTTTTATGTTGTTCCAAGTTGTGCCAACACGGGCCCGCATGTTGGCGGTTTTGTCTTTGATGTTTTGGGTCGTGCTCGCCCAAGCGGATTTGATGTTGTTCCAAGTTGTGCCAACTTTGGCCCGCATGGATACGGTTTTATCCTTGATGTTGTTGGTAAGGCTTTCCCAAGTTCCTTTTATGTCGCTCCATTTTTGCGTTACCTTAACTTTGGCTTCCGCAACAATGCTGTCTTTCTTGCCATCACCGGAAAACCATCCTTTGACGGTTTTCCATGCGTTGGAAATCAAGCCTTCGCCGCCAAGCAGGCCATTTTTCAAACCTTCGATACACCAACCGGCTATATCGGAAAATACGGTGCTCGGGCTATGGATGCCCAAGCCTTCTTTGATGCCATCAATAAAACCGGTGCAAAAATCGCCTACAGCGGTTTTGATTGCCTGCCATCCTTCGATGATACCGTCAACGCAAGCTTGGCCGACGTCCTTAAACCATTTTTTCACCTCGCCGAACCAATCAATGGCGTTTTCGATTGTATCAATGATTTTTCCGGGCAATTCTTCAAACCATTTTTGCGTATCGGCCCATGCTTTTTCGATTTTGCCGGGAAGGTCTTTGAACCATTGCTTTACATTGGCCAAAGTTTCTTCAATCCAATCAATGATTTTGCCGATACCTTCACCGATTTTTTTACCCGCATCAAGGCCGATTTGATACCAATCAATGGAATTGATTTTGTTTACAAGTTCGTCGAAATAGGCCCGGATTGTTTCGGGCAAGTTCTTAAACCATGCAATAACATCATCCCATGCTTTGACTATCCATTTTGAAAAATCGTCCCATGCCTGTTTACACCACGCGCAGACCTCTTCCCAATTAAGGGCAAGAAGCACAATAGCCGCAATTACTGCCGCAACGGCCGCAATGATGGCGGCAAGGGCTCCGGCACTAATACCCAAAGCGGCAGCCACGCCAGAAAACGCCGCGCCCAAACCGCTTATTGCGCCGGTAAACTTCCCCACGATTGCGGAGCCTTTGAAATACGTCCAAAGCTGCGAAAGTGCTGCGCTAATTGAGCCCCAAACGGTGGTTGATCCTGAAAGGGCCCCCGCGTATTTCACAAAGTCAATAACGCTTCCGGCAACTTCTAAACCCTTGAATGCAACAAATCCGCCCGCAAGCCCGGAAACGCCTGCAATGGCAATATCGGCATTGTCACCAATCCATTTAAGCGCATCACCGAGCGCATACAAGGAATCGACAATAACGCCGCCCGTCCATTCTGCAATAGGTTTCAAGAAATTTTGCCACAGCCAATCAAGGGCGGGCCCAACTTCTTCAAGTATTCCGTCGATAGCTTCCAACGCGCCGCCAAGAGCATAGAAGAATGCGGGGAGCAAGTCTTCAATCGTCCATTCTGCAAGCGGAACAAGCAGATTAAAATAGGCCCATTCGAGCCCGTCCCATATTGTACCGCCAAGCCCTATAGCCGCTTCTTTAAGCCCTGCAAACGCCCGTATGAGATTGTCAAACGAAATGTTTTTAAGCGGCTCAATAAAGCGTTTAAGGGTATCACTCATGGCGGAAACTTTGCTGTCAAGTGCCTTGTCTGCGCCGGTATCCTTTACGGCCGAAGATACCGCACCGGCACCACCTACGCCGCCGCCTGCGTCGCTTCCGCTGCTGCCGCCGCTGTCCTTTGCGAAGGTTAGGCGGTTTAATTCGTCATAGGGCGCAAGGGCGCGTTTTACAGCCTTCGCCGCTGCGGTTGCTGCCTTGCCGGTGCTGCCGATGGCATCCGCCGCCCCGCTTGCGCTTTCCGCTGCGGTATCCATGCCGCTTGTGATCGTTTCCGCCGCGCCGGTGCCGCCGCCTATCTCCTGCATTTCAAGGCCGAAAACGGCAAGAAGCTGCTTAATGCGGATTATGAAATTCAAAACGGCGTTTGCTGCCGCCTGTAGGGCGGGCATAAACAGGTCAATGATAGGGATTATTACGTTGCCAATTTCGCGTTTTATTGCGGTAAACGTTGTCCCGAGTCGTTGCATTCGGCCTTGAAATGTGTTTGCTACTTTTGCAGCATCACCAAGCATATACGTGCTTTCGGCCATTATGCCGTTATACTGTGCTAACCGCTTTTCAGCAACAGAAAGGCTCATTGCCCCCTTTCCAATTGATGCGGCGTATTCTTCATACATCACGGAAAGGTTTTTTGTAATACCTGCGCTGTCGGTCAATACGGAATTTTCATTTTTCAAACCTTCCGCAAAATACCGCACGGCTTCGCCCATGCTATAACCGGCCTGCCTGTTAAACGCGGCCGTGTCTTTTGCGGCGTTCATCAAATCCTCTATTTGTTCAGTAGAAAAGCCCGCGGAAGCAAGTGTTTTGTATGCCGTTACGGCATCGGTTAGCGGTATTAAACCGTCCGAAATGTATTCATTTACAAACGCATTTGCTTCCTTGAAACTTTTCCCTTGCCCGGAAAGGATGCTGTTAAGGCCCATAAACGCGCTTTCCGCTTCCGCTGCTGCCTGCACGCTCGCCTTTGCGAATGCACCAACGGCGGCAACGCTTAACGCTGCGCCGATGGCTGCACCGATCCGGCCAAAGGCACCGGTAAACGATTTTT
>Ga0233378_1000208_pt1 | contig 15234 bp, 4 predicted proteins | sample ElkDunMinimDraft_7_FD_180690 | JGI IMG/M metagenome (GOLD analysis project Ga0233378, IMG submission 180690) | Fecal eukaryotic communites from dung pellets of Tule Elk in California, USA - Elk Dung E4 | ecosystem: Host-associated > Mammals > Digestive system > Large intestine > Fecal | place... | reverse complement strand
CGTGATATAGGCTACCATTTCCCTGACACTGCAGGCGAGTATGAGAATGTGGACAGCAAGATTCTTCTTCGGAAGACTGTGGCGCTCATTGCCGGCAGAGGCTTTTCAATAGGCAATGTTGATGCCACAATCTGTGCGGAGCGCCCCAAGATGAACCCTGTAATACCCGAGATGAAAAAGGTGCTTGCCGAGATTATGGGTGTCGACGAGGATGACGTGTCCATCAAGGCCACCACGACAGAGAAACTTGGTTACACGGGACGCGAGGAGGGTATAAGTGCCTACGCCGTCGTGCTTATAGAAAAACATTAGGAACATTTGCTTATGAGACTGCTCTTTTTCCTTGTCGGTCTGATGACCGTTCTGAATGTCAATGCACAGAATCTGCAAAAAGGCGATTATGGCTATCTGTATTGCCACATGAGTGGGCGAGGGGAGTGGACAGCCTATGCTCTGAGCCGCGACGGCCTGAACTTTGAGGACTTGATAGGTGGCGAGCCTGTTTATGACGTGGAGGAGCTTTCTCCCATTGAAGGCGGCGCGCGCGATGCCTATATCTGCCGCACTTTCGACGGCAAAGGCTATCTGATGGTTACCACCGACATGTGCAACCGTAAGAGCCGCACTTGGTTCAACTATGGCATAGATCTTCTGAAGAGCGACGATCTCATCAACTGGACCTCCGTGGCTTTCGACTATCGTAAGGGGACGGAGATATTCTGCGATCCCCAGTCGCCCGATGTCTATAAGGACATCAGCACGGTGAAACGCGTGTGGGCGCCGCAAATCTTCTGGGATCCTCAGTACGTCTGGCCCGACGGGACTCAGGGCGGTTACATGATATATTATTCCATGTGGAATCCATCGGAGGAGGCATACGACCGCATGTACTACTCCTATGCCGACCACACATTCACCAAACTCACCAAACCGCAGCTGATGTTCGACTGGGGCTATGCCACCATCGACGCCGACATCAACTATCTCCCTTCCGACGGGAAGTACCACATGCTCATCAAGAAGGAGGGAGGCCAGCCAGGCATCTTCCATGCCACAGCCGACAAACTCACAGGCCCGTACAGCATAAAGAGCGAGACCGACTACGTCAAGTTTGAAGGCAACCGCAAGTGCGAAGGCTGTTCGGCGTTCCAACTCATAGGCGACAGCACATGGCGCGTGGCTTATATCCAGTACTCCACACGCCCCAAACAGTACCGCATCTGTCAGGCTGACGAGACGCTGCAGAACTTCCACTCGCCCGTGACAATCAAGGGTGTTGAGGCTCCTCAACACGGTTCTTTCATGCGTCTGACAAAGAAAGAGTACAAGCGTCTGCAGAAGTGGTCGGATAAGAGAAAAGCCAATTAAGAGACTCCTTTGTGCCGATAAACCGCCAGTCATCCCGACAGGCATTGCTACTATCACGCAATGCCTGTCGGGATGACTGGTTCTGCTCTCGTTGGCACGATTGTTTTCCGTATTTCCTCACTGCATAATTGCCGTCACTGCGGTAAGTGTTTATCGTCACTGCGCTGAAAACTATAAATAAAAGTAATATTTGTATAAATAATAGTTTTATTTATATAAATATAAGTTATATTCTTACAAATAATAGTTTTATTTATACTTTTTACCGAAGGGTTGGGAATTTCCCACCGAGGTGAAGCCAAATTTTTAGTGCGGCAATCCGAGATTCTTTCTCCTCCTATTGATAGGCATTTATGTGCGTTTAATGTTTTTTAACAATTGGGGGGGGTAAAATTGTTGTCTTTTACATATATTTGTAAACTTACCATAATTCTATTGCATGACGACCTTTATAATGGTTGGCGTTGAGTGGCTGGCGTTAAGTGGCTGGCGTTGAGGGGTTGCGTATAGGCGGGGGGACCGCCTGGAAGCGGAGGTGATGTGTATGTGGAAAAAGAGTATATCTGCGATTATCCGTCAGATCTGCGTCTTCAGTGTTCCCTCTTCATTGTTGACACTCCTACAAGTAGAACATTACGAACAGAGACAAACTATAATTCAATCAGATATGAAAAAGAATGTAAGATTTTATCATTTGGTATTCCTTTTAGTCGGGATGTGGCTATGCAGTGCACACATGACCCGGGCACAAGGAACCTACACATTTGACGCTACCCAAGCAGGTGATTTTGCCGCTGCCCATTCGGATACGGATTTCAGTACATACGAGCAGACGACGCTCAAGGTTACCGGTCCGCTCAACGGCGATGACATCAACCGTATAAGAAATGCGGTAAGCACTCACTTTACGGAATTGGATCTCGGCGAGGCGAAGATTACGTCCGAAGGACAGTATACCGGCAACTACAACACTTACGAAATGCAGGAAGACACTATCGGACAATATATGTTTTCGCGCCTTGCGAATTTGAACCACATTGTTTTTCCTGCAGGACTTAAGTGCATTGGCAATTATGCCTTCTATTGTCCTTCCTCTCCTAGTTGTCTGTTGTCGGTTGAATTGCCGGCTTCTGTCAGATCCATCGGACAGATGGCATTCAGTTACAACCGCTTGACAGAAGGTGTGACCTTGAACGAAGGATTGGAAAAAATAGGATCTAATGCTTTCGCTTATTCCACATTGAAGTCTATCGAAATCCCCGGCAGTGTCACTTCTGCAGACGGAGCATTAAACTCAGCAAGTTCCCTTACCGCTGTCACTATAGGTATGAAGAAGGTGCCGGGAAATCTGATTTCAAGCAGTGTATCATCCGGTGGTTCTGTCGTTACGGCGATATTTACCGAGGGAGTGGAAGAAATCGGCGACGAACTGTTCTATAAAAGTTCTGCAAATTCCAACCCTCTCAGCAGTGTCACCCTCCCATCGACGCTTAAGAAAATCGGTTCCAAAGCATTCAGCCACGCAGGTAAGTTGACCAACATCGTGCTGCCGGCTTCATTGGACACCATCGGAGCCGGAGCTTTTGAATATTGCGAAATTACAGAATTGCAACTTCCTTCCGGTTTAAAATACATCGGAGAAGAAGCATTCAGTAATAGTGCACTTACCCATATAACCATTCCCGACTCTGTGGAATACATAGGTTCAAAAGTTTGGTACTATTGCAGCAATCTGACAACTATCACATTGTCTACATCTCTTGAAAATATACCATCTCAACTTTTTTATAACTGTCGCAATCTGACTACTGTGAATTTGGGTGAACTCACCCATTTGGAATCCATTGGTGCGAACGCCTTTTATAATTGTACTGCCCTTACAGATATAGAGCTACCTGAAAGTCTGTCTTCCATCCAATCAAATGCATTCTATAATTGCAGCAACATCACTTCCATTGTCATACCAGATGGAGTGACATTGTTAGGGGATGGCGCATTCGACCATTGCAGCAGCATGGAACAAGTAACTTTGCCTTCTGCTTTGAACAGCATCAGCAATAACACGTTTTATAGTTGTTCCAAACTTTCGTCCATCAATCTGCCTGAAAACCTTACTTCAATAGGGAGCAGCGCATTCAGTAACACAGCCCTGACTTCTGTTGGCATTCCGGACAATGTCACAACTATAGGTAACAGCGCATTCGCAAGTTGCAGCAAATTGAATAGTGTAAACCTTCCTGCCGGATTACAAGAAATATTGGCAAGTACATTTTATGGTTGTTCCTCGCTGTCTGCCATAGAGATACCGGCTTCGGTGACAAGTATCGGCAACCAAGCATTTCAATATTGCTACAAATTGTTACCCACCTTTGCTTCTGGTTCACAACTCCGGTCCATTGGCTACAACGCTTTTTATAATTGCTACACAATGACCGGCATTGCCCTCCCGAATACGGTGGAGGAAATCGGCTCAAGTGCTTTTTCGGCTTGTAGTGCACTGAAGACCGCCAATCTGCCAACTTCTTTGAAAGCAATACCGGAAGGGATGTTCTCCAGTTGCAACCAACTAAGCAACATAACTATCCCTGCATCAGTAAAGTCCTTAGGTGCCAATGCGTTTAATGGTTGTAGCACTATCACAGAAATGGCAATACCGGAAGGTATCACCGCTTTACCTGATGGATTCTTCAAAAACTGTTACAAATTATCAAGTGTCACCCTGCCTTCCACACTCACCTCTATTGGTAATAGTACATTCATTGGTTGTACAGCATTGGAGACAATTGATTTGCCTGACAACCTGACAACGATAGGTGACAATGCTTTCAGAGGTTGTAGCATGTTGCATGAATTAGAATTATCAAACAATATAACATCAATAGGTAATAGTGCGTTCAGAAATTGTAGTGCATTGGTCAGCATCATCCTTTCCGAAGGCTGGACCAATATACCCAACGAATTGTTCTATGGTTGTACATCACTGCAACACGTGACTTTGCCGAATGGAATTACCGCATTACCGGCATATCTGTTCTATGGTTGTACATCCTTGCAGTCAGTTGACATGCCTGATGGCATTATCTCCTTCGGTTCATACTGTTTCAGCGGATGTACTTCGTTAAGGGATTTTGACCTCCCTTCATCACTGAAGACCATCAATGATAACGTTTTCCAGAATTGTGCTACACTAACCCGTATGAACATACCGGAGGGAGCAACCAACATCGGCAAATATGCTTTTGAAGGTTGTATCAATTTGACGAGTGCTACTTTACCGTCAACACTCACATCGGTAGGCACTTATGCGTTCTCTGAATGCAGTTCTTTGACAAAGGCACAACTACCGGAGAGTATTAAGATTATACCAAGCCACCTTTTCTCTAATTGTAAAGCACTGAAAACAGTCACTGCAGCAAGTGATTTAACGGGAGTCGGTTCTTACGCATTCCATAATTGTGCTGCGCTTGAGTTCTTCAACATCCCTGCTACCGTAACAAATATTGAGGGGCATGCATTCTATGGATGTAGTTCAATATATGGATTAGATCTTCCTGTGGCTTTGACTAATCTTGGTCAAGGCGCATTCTATGGCTGCGCAAAGTTGGATAGTCTGACCATACCTCAGGGTATCACCTCTGTACCTTCATCGCTTTGCCAAAATTGTTCATCCATGGTATACGTCGGATTCGCATCAGGAGTGACGGAAATAAACAGCAAGGCTTTTTCGGGTTGTACCTCATTGAAGGATATTGAATTGACGGAGGGACTGAAGACCATTGCATACGATGCCTTCAGATACACAGCACTCAGCGACGTGAAATTGCCATCAACAGTAACAAGTCTTTCATCCAATTCATTTGGAGACTGCGACAACATCATAACTTTCAGAGTCAACGAGGGATGTACGTCCATCTGTACAACAGGTTCACCTTCAGCATGGAATGGATGCGACAACCTGACGGTACTTTATCTGCCTTCCACCGTGACAAACATGTATTACGCCACATTCACTGACATTCCTAATATCAAGGAAGTACACATCAAGGCGACAACTCCGCCGTCGCCTGCAGTGGGTAGTTATAATTTCGGAAAATCAGGTTGTACCTTGTATGTTCCGGAAGGCTGTGCTGCAACCTATAAGGCACACAACTACTGGAATAACCGTTGGGATGCCATTGTAGAAGAGGCGTATGGACTGGCTTCCATCTCGGACGAAGAATGGAACATTCTGAAACAACTCCCTACCCTCACCGGTGGCGAGAACTGGACAAGAAAATGGGCGTTGGGTGCTACGAAAGCAGAAACAGAACTGCCCGAGGGAGTGACCGTCAGCAACGGACACGTAGTGAGCCTCAGCCTCTGTGGTAACAACCTCACGGGACGCATACCGTACGTTGTCTTCGGTATGCCTTATTTAAGAAGTCTTGACTTGTCGGGCAACCGACTCAGCGGTGACATTGGCGCTGACAATCCTACACAAATCGTTATCTGCGACTCAGTACGCATGCTGGACATTTCGAGCAACCAACTCACAGGCGACCTTTACGATGTGATGACATTTGCTCCGAATCTGACCATGTTGTATGCCAACAAGAACAAGATACGCGACATCAGTCAGCCATTACCTGTTTACACTCTTGAATACTATGGTCAGGACTTGACCGATAGCTATACGGTGAACTACTCAGAGTTCTTCAACCTGAAAGGAGATGCTCAGACTGCTGTGCCTACTATCCTTACCTACAACAACAAACAGAACAGCACCGAGTCTGAGAATATAGACGGCTACAACACTTACATGTATGTTTATTTGTCGGATGTTGGTATCAAGACATCCGGAAACAACTGGTATATGACGTTGAACCAAAGACTGACAAGCAACAGCACTACGAGTTATTACTCTTACGAATCATGGTGTGATGGGTGGTATACCTATCCGTCGGGTACAACCATGCCTGCCGGTATAGGAAGTTCTTATTGGGACGAACGTCACAAATTCAATATCGTGATGGACTATGAAATGGGTGACGTCAACTTCGACACCCAGGTGAACATCAGCGACATGCAGCGCTCATTGAACTATGCTCTCGATTCGGCATACTACAGTCGATACACTCCGTTCAACTTCCATGCGGCAAACATCATCAATACCGACCAGACAATCAATGTGCAGGACCTCGTGGCTAACATCAATCTGGTGCTTGACAAGGAAATGGCTCCTGCTTTGGCAAGAGGCAGAAACTCCTTGACGCTTGATTCCGAGGAGAACACCCAGTTTGAGGCCGCTATCTATGTGAAGGACGGCAAACTCATCCTCAGCTCCGCACGTCCGGTGGCCGCCATCGACATTGTGTTGACTGCAAGCGGAGTGAAATGGGCTTCCGCCACCGACTTTTTCAGCAAGGCAAAGCGCGGCAACCGCACCATCCTTTACTCTCTCTTCGGCGACGAGATACCTGCCGGCGAGACCGTGCTTGCCGAGGTTGACGGAGAAGTGGTTAACGCAATGCTTGTCGATATCGACGGCAACGAGGTACGTCTGCTCATAGGCGAGGGCGACGCCACATCCATCGACGGCGTGACAACCGACGCTGGCGCCAACGGTCCGGTCTACGACCTGCAGGGACGCAAGGTGTCCGACCGCCTCGACCGCAAGTCACTCAACAAGGGCGTCTACATCACCGGAGGCAAGAAGGTGAGGCTCTAAGCAATAAGGAAGAAGAATCAAACAAAAAACAAACACTATATGAAACAATTCAGATTATTCAATCTTGTCGTCGCAATGCTGCTCCTTTCTGTGGGAGCGGTAGCGCAGGAGGAAAACAAACTCAGCATTGCCGACGTGACCGGAATGAAAAGTCAGTCAATGGACGTGCCGGTGTACTTGGACAATACCAACCCCAATATCGTGGCGTTCCAGTTTGACATAGCAACACCGGCGGGCGTCACGATCTCGACCTCGTCGGCATATTGCGTAATCGACAACACTCGTGCCGTCGACCACGCCATCAGTCTGCGCTCTCTAACGGCTAACGAGGGCAACCGCTATCGTGTCATAATGCTGTCGCCTACCAACAAACCCTTCAAGGCGAACAAGGGCAAGATAGTTACGCTCAGAACAACGATCAGCGGCACTGCCGACCTCGAGGAGGGCGAGACTTATCCGCTTGCCATTTCGGGAGTGGTGCTCAGCGACTCGCTCGGCAACAACGTCATGACAGCCTATGAGGACGGTTTGCTGCGATTGGGCTCAAACCCTGACTTCGTGGTTGAGAACGTGCGCATCACGAGCGGTTCGACCGTAAACCCTAAGGACTCTATCACCGTGGGGTGGAGCGTAAGAAACGCGGGTGCGGCTGCTGCTCTGGGCGGTTTCCGCGAGAGCGTCTCTCTCGTTTCTGCCACAACGGGCGAGTCTGTCAATCTGGGTACTGTCTACCACAACGACGTCATTCTTGGCAGCGGAGTGGCACAGGCCATGACAAGCCGATTTGCCGTTCCGCGCATAGTGGGCTTGGATGGCGACTTCAATGTGAAAGTGACGCTCACCCCAAACAACGGTTCGGGCGAACGTAAGGAATATCAGGCTAACAACACCACTTTGAGCGGTGCAACCTACACTATGAACAAGGTGCTTTACCTGACTCAAAGTACGGTGATAACAGAGACCGACGCGGCGCGACGCTATGCCTACTTTGTGGAGCGAAGCGGAAGCCGTGCGGAGGCTATGACTTTCGCTGTCAGCATGATAGGTGGCGACTCCCGTTTGTCGCTTAGCGCAAATGAGGCTGTAATCGGCAAGAACGCTTATTCGGCTGTTGTATATCTGAACGTAGAGGGCAACACAACCCTTGAGGGCGATGTTGACTACCTCATCAGCGTCCCTGCTGCAAACGGATATAATGCTATGCAGAGTGCGGGCGAACTCATCGACGACGAGTTGCCTGACCTGACGTTAGTTCCGTCGTTGGAGACAGTGAACGAGGGCGGACGTTTCACTCTCACAGTCTCATCTTCGCACGCCGTTGAGGACGACGTGACCATCAAACTCAGCAACAACCTGACCACTCGTTTCAGCATGCCGTCATCTGTCGTACTGCCAGGAGGACAGACCTCGGTGGAGGTCGACGTCGAGGCATACGACGACACTGAGGTGCAGGAGGAATATGTCGACGTGCAGTTCCGTGCCGCATCGGACAACTATGGGATGGGCGAGTGTCTTGTCGAACTTGTCGACAATGATATGCCGCAATTGGAATTGACTCTTACACCCGACATGGTGAGCGAGAGCGCAGGACCGCGCGCCATCAAGGCGAGCATCACACGCGACGAGGCTCATTCATCTTCACAACTCACCATCAAGATTGCTACGACCAACGAGGACCGTCTGTACAGCAATACGAAGACCATCACGATGAACGCCGGAGTAGTGGAGGCGCAGTTCTCAATGGCTGTGGTCGACAACGCCCTGAAAGACGGCGACGAAAATATAACCGTTACTGCTTCTGTGTACATATCCTCATGCCGATGCTCCGCAGCCGGCACATTGGGCGGTTTGGTGGTGAAGACCATCAGCCTGCTTGATGACGACGGACCGGCTGTAACTCTCGCAGCCAAGAGCAGCAATATGCTGGAGGGAAGCACGAACAACAAGTTTACTGTCACACGCAACGACAGCCCTGACAACGACCTGACTGTCAACCTGTCGACAACCGGTTCCGATCTTGTGTTCCCTGCAACGGTGACTATACCTGCAGGACAAACATCTGCCGACTTTAACGTGGAACTGATGCGCAACTCCGTACAGGGTGATTCGCGTACAATCACCTTCACCGCATCGGCTGACGGCTATGCTAAGGGTACCTGCTGGGTCATGTCGACCGACCAGACCCTGCCTGACGTCTATGCAACGGATGTGGTTGTGAGCGGTGATGTTTATGCCACTCTCGAGTCGGAACTGTCGCTGACAGTGCGCAACATTGGTTACGACGTGCTGCCGGCTAAGACTCCTGTGGTGCTGATTTGCGGATACAACAGAGTGAAGACTGTGCTGTATACGGAAAATGACATACCTGCAGGTGGTGAAGCCACAGTGAGCGGCAAAATAGTTCTTTCTGATGCGGCTGGTACATTCAAGTTGAGCGCTGCTGTCAATGCCGACCGTGACGTGAAGGAGTTGAACTACTCCGACAATACTTCGGAGCAGATTGACCTGGTAGTTAATCCGCTCATCAGCGCAACCTCTGTCAGCACCGACAAGCAGGTGTACGCTACAGGAGAGAAAATCATTATAACAGGTAAGACTACAGGTATGCTTTACCGTGAGGCTGACATTGAGGTCTATCTTGTCAAAGGCGGTAACAGATACACCGTAAACGGCAAGACTGACAGCAACGGCGACTTTGAGGTGGAGTGGACTCCTGCGGGCAATGTGGCTGGCGTGTTCAGCGTCGGTGCGTGTATGCCGAAGGAGGAACTGAAGACTGAATTTACGAGCATAGGCATATATGGATTGCGCCGTGCTTCGACAAAATACCTGACCCACGAGTTTAAGGTTTCGGAGGTGATAGAAGGATTTATCGATGTCTACAACCACGGTAATGCCGAACTTACCGACATTACGGTCGAGGCTCTCGATATGCCTGACAATATCACTTGCGAATTTGAGGGGCTGGCTTCATTGCCTGCCGGCGCTACAGACCGTATCGTCTACAGAATGACGGGTCTGGAGGCATCGGAGTCGTATGACGCATGGCAGATTTTCAAGGCACACATTACCTCGGCTGAGGGTGCGGTGCTTGACGTACCTCTCCATTATGCGGTCTACAAGAGCATACCTCAGCTTAAGGCGAGCATAAATACCATCAACACGACGATGATAATGGACACCGTGCGCTATTATGAGTTCACGATACGCAACGAGGGTCTCATTGAGACTGGTGCCATAAATGTGGATTTGGGCGACGTGTACTGGTTGTCAACTGCCACACCGAAGAAAATGGCTTCGCTCAAGACGGGCGAGGAGGCTTCTGTGGTGCTGCAGTTCAAGCCGGACGGACGCACTCCGCTTAACAGTATATACACGGGCAATATCTACTTGGCGTGTGAGAACGGAGGTGGCGTGTCGGTCAACCTGAAGGTGGAATGTGTATCGGAAAGAACAGGTACGTTGGTCATCGACGTTTGGGACGAGTTTACTGCCAACACACCGGAGGCTCCTCATGTGGAGGGCGCTACGGTCAACGTGCTGCATCCAGTGACTCAGAAACTCCTGCGCCAGTATGTGACCGGTGCCGACGGACTTGCCACTTTCGACCAGCTGCCTGAAGGTAAGTACCTCGTCAAGGTGACTCATCCTAAACATTCGTCTTGGTCGCAGAACATCATCGTGAGTCCGGGACGCGAAACCCGCCAGCGTGCCTTCATACAATATAGCGCTGTGACCATCAAGATGGAGTATGTGAAGACTGAGATAGAGGATGAGTATGACATCGTGACTACGGTGACTTACGAAACCCATGTGCCTAAGCCTGTCGTGCTGTTAGACATTCCTAAGAAACTGATTCTTGACTCCATACAGACTCCTTATGTGTTCTATGCTACAATGACAAACGTGGGCTTGATAACAGCGAAGGACGCAACCTTCGAGATGAGCGGAGAGCATAACGGATATATGTTTACACCGCTCATCGAAGGTCCGTGGCAGATTCTGCCTAAGCAGTCGGTAGTCATTCCTGTGGAAATAACAAAACTTGGAGGTTCGGCAGAGGGCAAATCAAGATTGGACCGAACTATACGACCTCTGCGACGCGGAAGTGCTTATGAATGCGGAAAAGAGGCTTTGGGTAACTTCTTCCATGATTGTGGTGCAAGCGCTGGAGGTCTCTCCAGCAACCATATAAAAGCTTCGATGCAGACCAGCGACGCTTGCAACTATGGAGGCGGCGGTGGAGGTGGAGGTAGCAGTGATGACCCTCCAGCCGGTGCTCCTTCAGGAGGAGGTGATGGATCGCCAATGCAATCCAGTAGTGGTGGTAACACTTCTTCAGGAGGTAATACGGGTTATGTTTCTTGCGATGCTGACCTCAAATGCTGCGGTGAGGATTATATTGATGAGCTCACCGGCATCAGTGGCGGTAAGGATGCAGTAAAAGCTATTCCCGGTCTTCTTCCGCCATGTTCAAAGGCTCATTGTATGCAGCACGTCAGAAGCACGAAGTTGCGCCGCGTGTTCACCGCTTCGGGCGAGGCTGTGGAAGTCGACTGGGAGGCACTTGATAGTTTGGATTTGTCTGAACAAATGAAAGTGTATCGTTCAATGACGGAGTTCCTGAACGAAGTTTATGCCGACGACAGAGAGGCTAAGCCTGTGACATCGGACATGGTGGAGGAAATAAAGCACAATATGTCACTGCCAGACGGACAGCCTTCATATCTCAAGGCGGCATATATCGCTATGGCTCCGGCTATTGACTACTCATATCACTTAAAACTGTATGTACACCACGTTCTTGGCTCTTGGGACTTGCCTACTTGCGAATATGAAGAGATAAAGCGGCTGGTCGATACAAAGCGAATGGGCGCATCCGTGAGCGACGAGGATATGCAGGGAATGAAGCCTGCCGCCCTGACCGACGAGCAGTATGAGGCTCTGTTGGTGCGCTTGGAAGGCGATGTGCTTGACTACGACTTCCTTGACGAGTGCGCACAGCGCATGAGCAAGGACGTGATGGCAGCGCAGCGAAAGGGCTATGCGGACTTGGACGAGTTGACAAAAACAGAGGCGAACAAGGCGTTGGAACAGTTGCAGAGCGGAGCAAACTCTGTTTGCGCTACTGTGAAACTGGAAATCAATCAGCGCATGACCATGACGCGTGAGGCTGTGCGAGGCATCCTGACTGTGGAGAACGGTTCGACATCTGCCTCAATGAGAAACGTGCGCCTTAACTTCGTGGTGACCGACCCATGGGGCAACGTGGCTACATCGCGCATCATGGAGATCCATACTGAGAGCAAGACAGGATTTACCGGAGCGGACGACTACGAAAGCGGATGGGAATTGGCTCCTGGCGCTAAGGGAGTGGCTAACTTCCTGTTCATACCAACAAAGTATGCTGCACCGACCGAACCATTGCAGTACACGTTTGCAGGAACAATCTCCTTCATCGATCCGTTTACAGGACTGGAGATGACGCGCGAACTGGAGACCGAGCGATTGACAGTGAATCCAAGTCCGAACCTCGAACTCGTCTACTTCATGCAGCGCGACATCCTCGGCGACGACCCGCTGACAGAAGAGGTGGAACCTATCGTGCCGTCGCAGTTCTCGCTCCTCATCAACAACCACGGATATGGCGATGCCACTAAGGTGAAGATGGTGACTCAGCAACCTAAGATTATAGAGAACGAAAAGGGTTTGCTCGTCGATTTTGAAATATTGAGTTCACAGCTCAACGGCGGCGACAAGACGCTGGCTATGGGCGAGGCTGTAGCTACTGACTTCGGTACTATTCCTGCACGCTCGAACGTATACGCTCAGTGGTGGATGGCAAGCACGCTGACGGGCCACTTCACTGAATACGACGTGAAGGCTACTCATGTCACATCATACGACAACCCTGACCTCTCGCTCCTTGACACTGTGCATATCCATGAGCTCATACATCAGATAGAGATTCCGCTTACCAACGCAACGCCTCCGCTGATTGGATTCATGGCTAACGACAAGGTTGACACATACGACTATCCTGACAGACTCTATATGTCGGACGGAACGGTGCATGACATTTACGAGGCTGAAAGAGCGTCGTTGAAGCAAAATAGCCCGACAGAATATGTGCTTACAGTGGGTAGCGGTGCCAGCGGTTGGAACTATGGCAACATTGCCGACCCTACTGCGGGAAGAAGAAAACTCTTGAGTATTGTGCGCAAGAGCGACGGGGCAAACATCCCGCTCGAGAACTTCTGGCTAACTGACCGCACACTGGTGGACAAGGGCGAACCTATATATGAGAACCTCTTGCACTTCGCCGACTCGATGTCGATAATGGGCGAAACCTACACTCTCACTTTCGAGGAGCGTCCGACTATGGAACTTGAGGTGAAGGAGTACTCTGGTATAGACAGGGACGTTTCGTTCACCCGCGATAAGATAGACACGGTGACTGTGGCGTTCAACAAGCCTATCGACGAGTCGACATTTACAGTCGAAGACCTTTCATTGATGTTCGAGGGCGAATATCAGGATCTCTCAACAGTGAAGATAGAAAGAGTGAACGACCAGACTTACAAGATTGCCATTGACCATTTGACAGGGCTCGACGGATTGTACAACCTTACAGTTCAGACAACCACTATCAACGATGCGGAAGGATTCTACGGAACGTCAAGCAAGATGGCTGCATGGATTCAGGTGAGCGACGGTATGGCTAATCTCATCATGGAGGTTTCTCCTGAAGGTGCGGGTGTTGTCACTCCTGGCGACAGCAAGCAACCGTTTGACGGCGATGTGGACTTGACGGCTACTCCTAACGTCGGATACAAGTTCTTGCAGTGGGTATGCGACGAGGAAATTCTCAGTGAGGACTCTTGCTATACCTTCCATATGTATGGAAAGAAGACCGTAACAGCAATGTTCACTCCTGTGCTGTACAACGTGACTATCAACTATGACGAGGAACGTGGTACTGTAGCTGGTGCAAGTACAGGCGCATACGGCTTCAACGATGAAATTGCGCTTACGGCTACTGCCAACAGCGGATATTTCTTCGTAGGATGGAAGAAGGGCGACGAACTTGTTTCGACCGACGCGGAAATGAGCTTCACTGTCGATGGCGAAGTGACTTATACCGCGGTGTTCGAACCGTTGGAGCTTGTGATGGTTGAACTTGATGAAAACTCTGTGGACAACACATCGATGTTTGCTGACACTTACGGAAAACGCTACGACATCACTATGAACCGCAAACTCAGTGCATGGCAGTGGAACCCGTTCTGTGTGCCTTTCGACATCACGGAACAGCAGATCAACAAGACTTGGGGATATGCTACAAGTGTCATCCAGTTGACTGATGTTGCTGACGGTGTGCTGTACTTCACATCTACATACAACATCAAGGCTGGTGTGCCTTACCTTGTCAAACCAGAACGTACGGTGACTGCTCCGTCTTTGACATACAATAATAATATAGTAGTTAATGACGAGCCGCAGGTCTGCGACTTTGGAGGTATACAGTATGTGGGTAATTACACTCCATACGAATGGAATGGAGTGACTGACTACTACTACGGTGTTAAGTCGGGCAATATCATCAAGGCAAAGAACACTACTGCAAGTCTGAAGGGATTGCGTGCGTACTTCGTCGTTCCGCAGGGACAGAATGTGAAGATCTTCATTGACGGAGAATTTACAGGCATTTCTGAAGTCTTTGCAAGCGATAAGGATGAGGATACCCGCATCTACAACCTGCAGGGTATGTACTTGGGTAATGACGCAAGCGTCCTCAAGCCAGGCATATATATTATTAATGGTGAAAAACATGTAGTCAGATGAAAATAAAGAAGATTTATATTGCACCGCAGGCGTATGTGGCAGAATATGCAAACGACATCATGGTCGTGGCGGGATCTACATCCATAGACATGGGTGGGGGAGGAAGCGAGCCTGAGGATGAAGATCCGAATGGCGCAAACAGCCGAAACGATTTCGGCGATCCATGGGACTATAACTGGTAAACTCAATGATATGAGCCCTGCGGTACCGCAGGGCTCATTGATTGTTCCGTCTCCCAGTACAGCTTCATAGTATCCCCGTTCTCTGCTGCACTTTCCTTTCCAGTCCCTTCTCCCTCTTCCCGTTCCTTGCGG
>Ga0233378_1000207_pt1 | contig 15248 bp, 13 predicted proteins | sample ElkDunMinimDraft_7_FD_180690 | JGI IMG/M metagenome (GOLD analysis project Ga0233378, IMG submission 180690) | Fecal eukaryotic communites from dung pellets of Tule Elk in California, USA - Elk Dung E4 | ecosystem: Host-associated > Mammals > Digestive system > Large intestine > Fecal | place... | reverse complement strand
AACTGCCGATTGAAAGAGTACATCTCTTTTCTTATTTTGACTTATTTGTACAAGATCTTTTATAAAATCCATATTGCATATCTAAACCTTTTCCCCATTTGGGGATTTTAATATGCAAAGATAATGCTTTTTCCTCAAAAATCATCATTATTTTCACTTTTTGTTTCACTTTTGTGTTGATTATCATAATTATCACACATAAAAACATGAAGATTAGCACTATGTTCACCTCCTTTGAGAAGAATAGTAACATCATCAGGAACATGTTCTAATCAAGTTCAGAAATGCTGCAATGTAAAAAGTGAGAGACTTTATAAACCCTACAGAGACCAACCGCATAGAATATAAAAGAGAATTGACCTTGGACTTTATTTGAGGGAGCGTATAGGTCAATTGTTTCAAGTTTGCTGACAACTTTATTCTCATACTTTTGTCTATAAGTGCTCATGATACTGCTCATGATGGCACCAAGTAGGCACTAAGATAGAACTAAGTTGGCACCCAGTCGATGTGGTTAATAATTATCAGAAAAGAGACATCTATAATATCAGCGAACTCGCAAGATTGACTTGCGAGTTCGTTTGTTTTGGACTATCAAGCTTTTCTTTATAGCTACATTCATGTATTGTTTCAATCAACCTATCATAAAATAAAGAAAAAGTATTATCTTTGCATATTATATGATATGTTATGGTTATGGCAAAGAGTACGATGGGCACAAAGTTGCCCCGAAAGTTAGAGCAGAAAATGCAAACTGTTGGCGAGCAAATAAAGCTTGCTCGTTTGCGTCGTAATTTGAGTGTTGCGCAGGTGGCAGAGCGTGCTACTTGTTCGCCACTTACGGTATCACGCATAGAGAAAGGTGTGCCGACGGTTGCGATTGGCATCTATCTGCGTGTGTTGTATGCCTTGCAGCTCGATGATGACATTCTCTCTTTGGCAAAGGATGATGTGCTTGGTAGGGCGTTGCAAGATATGAATTTGCCACAGCGTGAAAGGGCATCGAAAAAAGAGTAATGTGCTATGAAGAAGTTGTATGTATATGCCGATTTCGATTGGCTCAAAGAGATTGAGTTGGTTGGTGAACTGGGCTACGAATCGCTTCGTGGCTCAGATAGTTATAGTTTCAAGTTTGCCGATAGTTGGATAAAGAAATACAATTCCATTACCCTTAGCGAAGACCTTAACAACTATCAGGGGATACAATATACCCAACCGAATAAAGATATTTTCGGTTGCTTTGCCGATGCACTGCCCGACAGATGGGGAAGAACCCTTCTCCTCCGTCGTGAACAAATTTTGGCACAAGAGGAGAATCGCCCTGTTCGCAGACTTTCATCATTTGACTTTTTGACGGGCATTGATGACTTTTCCCGTATGGGAGGATTCCGATTCAAAGAAACACTTGATGGCGAGTTCATAAACGCGGACAACTCATTGCGTATTCCACCATTGACCGACTTGCGCGAACTCATTGCAGCAAGCAAGGAAATTGAGAAAAGCGAAGAGGTTAATTCGCTTCCAGAAAAACGCTGGATAGCCCAACTTGTGCAGCCAGGCTCTTCTATTGGAGGTGCTCGTCCCAAAGCAAATGTTATAGATGCGGATCGTAGTATATTTGTTGCAAAATTCCCATCATTGAAGGATGACTACGATGCAGGACTATGGGAGCATTTCTGCCACCTGTTAGCTAAAAATGCGGGCATAAACGCAGCCGAAACAAAGGTGCTTGAAATAAACGACAAGCATCATACGCTCCTTTCTCGTCGTTTTGATAGAACAGTTGATGGCAAAAGAATACATTTTGCATCGGCAATGACACTGCTCGGGTTAAATGATGGCGACAACGCTACAACAGGAAACGGCTATTTGGATATTGTAGATTTCATTTTGAGTGGTTGCACAGATGTTGATGCCAACTTGCGAGAGTTGTTCCGTCGAGTTGCCTTCAATATATGCGTAGGTAATAGCGATGACCATTTCCGTAACCACGGTTTTCTGCTCACTGCAAAAGGGTGGACGCTATCGCCTGCATACGATATGAACCCAACGCTGAATGACCATCAAAGTTTGCTAATTAACAGCAAAACCAACGAATCCGACTTATCTATTTTGCTCAACTCTTGTGAGGAGTATATGCTCACTCCAGAGGTTGCAACGAGTATCATCAACGAGGTTGTAACTACTTTCAAAGATTGGCGAGTATTAGCAAATAGATTAGGTATCGCCAAACGAGAAATGAACTTGTTTGAGGGAGTATTTGATAATCTGATTAAGTTATAAGATTAAGGAGGTTTATTATGTACGATGACAACAATGATATAAAGAAAAGACAAGTAGAAGTTCTCAAAGAAGGTTTAGAACTACAGAATGATGTAAACGAATTTGCAAAAGAAATAAATAAGGGCATTTCTGATATAAACAATGCTTTATTTAGTAATAATATAGTACAGATGCGCGAGTGTGCTATTTCAATTAAAAGAAAATACCCACTACTTTATTGTTATCTCCCTAAGCAAGTTCTTCCATTCATACCTTCTATTCCTATTGAAGACATGGAATATGGACAAATACGCACAGTCCTTATAGCAGAGATTAATGCACTGCGAAATATGGTAGATGATTATGGATTATCGCAAGGTATTAAGAAGGGTTTAGAACTTGCAGTAAAATGGCGTATAGAAGATATTATGAAAAAATAAGATGCAGTTCCCATTTGTATATAACAATAATTATATACCTTTGCATCAAAGTAGGAACTCGACTCTGCGAGATACTGCAGAATAGTACAGAAATCAGGTGGAGCAATAGCGGGAGATTACGTTTGTTGCGATTCTTTAACGCAAAGATATAGAGCCATTTAGAAATGAAACCCATTTTCTGGTGGCACCACCAAGAATATCGCTAATAGCTGAATAATCTAGCTGTTAGCGATTTTTCTTTTTATTAGACTGTTTTAGGTAGCGTGTTCTAGAGTTTGTCATTGAGTGATTGACTTCCTCTTTTTGTGTATATTGATGAAGTATCTTTTTCCCATGACACAATGGAGTATGGCTGGATTTTCATATCTTTATAACAGCAATTTAAAAACGACGAATGAAAACAACGCGCTACTTCTTTTGTATTATGATGGCTGCAATGTGCTCGTTAGGCGTATGGGCGCAACTAGGCAGGCGATTCCCGTCTGAAAGGAAAGTGATTATTGACCCTAAAACCGGGGTGGAATTGGTGTTCTTGACGAGTAAGAGCGGTACGGGGGATTCGAAGATTTATCAGACGCACAACCAGTGGACGAGCGACGGGAAATGGGTGATTTTCCGTTCCGACCGAGTGAAAGGTGAGGCGATGGCGGTGAATGAGGAGACAGGCGACATGGTGCAGGTGACAGAAGGTGGGTACACGGGTATGCTCTGCGTAGCTCGCAAGTCGATGCGTCTGTACCACATGCGAGCCGTGAGGGATGAAGACGGTAAGCGTACAGGCGAAATGGAGGTCGTGGAAACTGACCTCGGACGCTTGTTTGCGGATTCAGAATCGGGACGTATGAAGAAAACGGGGAACTATGTCCGCGTGTGCGGCGTAATTCCTACAGAGATGGGCGCCGGTGGCGACATGGCCCTTGACGGAAGTGAGGAGTTTGCCTATTTCCGTTTGGGAAAGAAGTATGCCGGACAGTTTCCTATAGCGCAGGAAGTGTCGGGAACGTTCGGTCCGCGCAACATGGGTGCAGGACCTGGCGGTATAGGCAAGATCGATTTGACTACCGGTAAGGCAGAGCATGTGGTGAGCGTGCATTTCCAGGTAGGACACATCCAAGGCAATCCTTGGCAACCAGGAGAGGTGATTTTCTGTTGGGAGACTGGCGGCAAGGCCCCTCAGCGCACTTGGATGGTCAATGCTGACGGTAGCAACCTACGTCCGATTTATCGTGAGACGGAATACGATTGGGTGACTCATGAGGCTGTCATCACGAAGGACGAACTGGTCATCGCGATTCTTGGCCATCGCAAGATCACGGAGGGAGAGCGCAACATGGATTTTGAAAAGGATTGGGGACCGTCGGGCACAAAGGAATATCCTACGGGAATAGCTGTGGTCAATATGCGTACACGTCAGTTGACAATGGAGGGGCAAGTTGACGGAGATAATTTCTGGCATGTGGCAGGTTCGCAAGACGACGGCCGCTCAATGAATATCTGCATCGTTAAAATCCCACAACATCTTGTTGACAGGTACAAGCAATAGAGCCCGGTGAATTCACGCGTTAGAGCGCTCCGCATCGAGGAGCTGCCGCTTGCGTTCAAGCATATTGCCATCAATCTGACCGAAGTAACCTCCTAACGATCCGTCGGCCGCAACAACACGATGACAAGGGACCTCGGGAGCGAAAGGATTTCGCTTTAGCGCCTGTCCCACAGCCTGTGCACTACGACAACCGATGCGTCGCGCCAATTCACCATACGTTACAGTCTCACCCTGCGGAACGCTAAGCAGTTCCATATATACCCGCCGCTGAAACTCAGTAATAGTCGTGCAGGTTCTGACACGCTCCTGTATGCTAAGATGTTGACTGCTATCTTTACCCATATATTCAAGGTTGCTTACGCTCCGCCAACCGCGTAGCGTTATTTCAGATTCTCGACGACTGAAGCCGCAACTTTGAAGGCTGTGCCGTGGCGGATGCCTTTAGGGAACTGTACAGAATCGGAGACGTCTTCCCAAGTCTTCATGTCGAGAGAGCGGACTGCTCCGTATTTTCCTTGAGTGTACTTATCGAAATAAACATATACGTAATCGCCTACCTGAAGCGGTGCAGGTCCCTCAGCCCAGTAGTCGCCTGTGATAGGTTCTGACACCTCTGTCGGGAAGTCGTAAGGCTTGCTGTTCTTCGTCACTCGGATGTTTTTCTCAGCTGGCGCGGAATTTTCGTTCTTGACGAAGAGGTAGTATGCGTCGTCCTTCTGCAGGATGCTGCCGTCGATGACGCAGAAGCCAGGTTCGAAGAAGAGTTTTGTGTCGCTGAAAGTCTTGAAGTCTTTCGTTGTGACGTAATACTGGCGATGGTTCATGCCCTTCTCTCTTTCCGAAGTAGGCAGTTCGGGAAACGCGCCTGGCACTGTTGAAGCCCAGAAGATGTAGAAGGTCTTGTCCTTCTTGTCGTAGAAGAGTTCAGGCGCCCAAGTGTTGCGCGTCCCCTCAAAATCCTTCATCACAGATATATCCTTCTGCTCCGACCAGTGAATGAGGTCTTTTGATGAAGCATAACCGATGCCCTGGTCCCACCAGCCGCTGGTCCATACCATATGGAAGGTACCTTCCTCGTCCTGCACGATGCTTGGGTCGCGCATAAGCTTGTCTTTGCCTATTTCAGGGAGGAGCCATACGGTGTCGTTGCGCAGCGCCTCCCATTTCATGCCGTCAGTGCTGTAAGCAAGATGGAGTCCGTCGCCGTTTCCGTTGAAGTAAGAGAAGAGGTACATTTCTTCTTCCTGAGTCTCTTGTGTTGCGGTCGATCCGCATGAGCAGAGCATAAGTGCCGCTGCCGCCATTGTCATGATTGTTTTTTTCATTGTATTGTTATGTGTTTTATTGAGTTGTCTGATTTAGGCAAAGGTCAGTCGCCAAACTTCCACCAGTCGAAATTAAAGAGTTTGCCACCCTTCATGCCTCGGAAAACGAAGTACACATCATGGTTTCCGCTAACAGGTTTGACCTCCTTTGTCTTAAGCGTTTTCCAGTTTTCCCAACCGCCAGTGCCTGGCACGTTGATTTCGGCAATTTTCTCGCCCTTGATGCTGTCGAGTCGCACCTCTATAGTTCCACCGTGCAGCCCGCTTGCCACTGATGCGCAGAACGCCTTCGGCCGAGATGAGAACACGACCTCACGCACTTTTATGTAGTCACCGCTGTGAACATTGGTTACATAGACCCCCTTCTTGTCGTTCTGCTCGGTGTTCAGTCCTCTTGAGAAAGCGATGGTCTCTGCCTCCACGCGGCGGAAAGGATTTAGCGTGCCTACGGGTGCGACGCCTTGGTCAGTAGGATTGATTATAGGATATGTGCCATCAGCATTATACTTAAACTCCTCAACTGCAGAGGAACGGCCGAATCCGCCTCCGCCAGGGAGTTTGCCGGTGTGGTAGAAGAAATAGTTATGCCCCTTATACTCCACTACGCCACAGTGGTTGGTAAACGACCCAGTATTTTGCAAAGGCATGATTTCGCCCATGTACTTCCACGGGCCTGTAGGGGTGTCGGACATGGAATAAGCGATATGTTCAGGCACCCCGCCCGCCGCATAAAGCAGATAGTACTTGCCCCCGCGCTTCTCTATCCACGGTCCTTCGGTGTAGCAGTCCTTATACTTCTTGTCTTTTTGTCTGAATCGTGGTGACGGTGCGCCAAACCCTTCTTCCGTCAGTTCGATAGTTCCAAGTCCGCCGCTGCAGGAAATCATGTCCTCATTCAGTTTGAGATAGTAGATGTTAGGGTTGCCCCAGTAGAGCCATGCCTGTCCGTCATCATCAATCATCACCGTAGGGTCGATGTGGTCCCACGAACCGTTTTCAAAGAGCGGTTTGCCTATCGCATCGCGAAAAGGTCCCGTAGGCGAATTGCCCACAGCCACGCCTATTGCCATGCCGCCCGAAAGTTTCGAGTGGGCGCAGACGTACCAGTAGAATTTGCCGTTGCGCTCAATGCACTGAGCCGCCCAAGCACGGTCGTCTGCCCATGAGAAGGATGCCAGACTGAGCGGTGTGCCGTGGTCGGTCCAGTTCGCCATGTCGGTGGTTGAATAGACTCTCCATTCGTTCATCCAGAAGAAGTCTGCCCCTGGTTCGTCATGGCCAGTGTAGACGTAAAGACGGTTGCCCACAACGAGCGGTGCAGGGTCGGGAGTGAACCAAGTCTGTACTATGGGGTTCTGCGCTGTGAGCGTTGCCGCTGCCACAGCAAGCATCATTGTCATTATTGTCTTTTTCATGCATGTAAGGATTTGGCGTGGAGGCTATTTTGACGGCGAGGCAAACGTAATCCAGTCTACCTCCACGTCGCCCTCAAGCAATGAGATTGCGAGGTTGTGAACGCCGTCCCATTTGCCATTGACCGATGCGCTGACGGTCTGCCATTCGCCGCTCTTCTTCACTTTCGCTTTAGCGGCTACCTTGCCGTCGATGCTCAGAGTCAGCTTGCCTCCGTTTGCGGAGCGCACCCTCACCCACACTTTCTGCGGACTACTCTCGCCGAAATCTACTCGGTTGTAGGTAGCCGTTGCACCAGCCTCTTTCATCACGAGTTTCCATCCCTCAAACTTGTTCTTGGTGTCAACAAACTCGATGTCAGCCTTGTCGATTGCGCTGTAGCGGTCAATCTGTATGACGGAACGCGCGTCGGTAATGCCCACTCCGCGAAGCGTAGGAGTAACCTTCTGAATAGTGCCGTCGGCATTGAAGAAGAGCGAGTCGATACGGCTGGAGCGGTTCTTGTCGAACTCAGGCGAATAGTCGTTGTGATGATAGAACAGATACCACTGCCCTTCATACTCGACAATCGAATGGTGGTTGGTCCAGCATCGTGTTGGCGACTCGTCCATGATTACGCCCTTGAAGTCCCACGGACCTTCAGGCGTAGGGCCCATAGCGTAGGCCAACGCCTCAACGTTTTTCCTCACCCACGGAAATGTGAGGTAGTACCTGCCCTGGCGCTCAAACACGAACGGACCCTCCTTGAATCCATTAGGGAGTCCGCCTATGACTTCAGGCTTTGTCTTAAGACTTGTCATATCGCTGCTGAGCCGCGCCATTGTGAGCCCCTGCCCTGCCGAGCCCGACCAGTAGATGTACGATTCGCCATCCTTGTCTATGAACACGCAAGGGTCAATTCCGCCTATACCCTCGATAGGTCGCGCCATAGGAGTGAACGGACCTGCAGGGTGCTTGCTCGTAGCCACACCTACGCCGTAGCCTCGATGCACGTCGTCCTTGCCGATTGCAGGGAAGTAAAAATAGTATATGCCGTCCTTCTCCACACAGTCGGGAGCCCACATCGAATAGGTTTTTGAGTTGACCCACTCCACATTCTCCTGGTCAAGAATAACACCGTGGTCGGTCCAGTCAGTCAGATTGTCCGAAGAAAACACATGATAGTCAGGCATGCAGAACCAAGTATTAGATTTGTCGTGCGGATGCCTGATGTCATGCGATGGATAGACATACATGCGTCCGTCAAAAACTCGCGCCGTAGGGTCGGCAGTAAATTGTCCCGTGATGATAGGGTTTTGCGCCGTTGCCGTAATGCCGCACACTGCCAAAACCGCAGCCATTAACCACCCAATAGCCTTTCTCATAATATTTTCCGGTTTTCATAGATTAGTTCTATCTGCAAATATAGCGAATAGAGAATGGAAAGTCAAATTTACTCACTAAAATTACTTCCCCTGTGCAGAGCTACTGAATAATTAGCAGGGGCGCCTTTCCTCGTTGAGAAAGACGCCCCTGTTCTTATGGTCGTAAATGTTTGTCTGCCTACAGACTTTCGCCGAAGTCGTTGCGGAACTTCTCGGCAAGCTGTTCCTGCCAGTAGCCCTTTTCCTTGAGACGGCCTGCAAAGAAGCGGAGCACTGACGGTTCCTCCACCCATTCGAGTCCGCCGATAAGTTCGCGGTTGTCCCAAAGCCACTTAACACGGTCGGCAACGTACTTCAGTTGTGAGAGCGTGTAGACGCGGCGAGGCACGGCAAGACGCATGAGTTCGAGTTCTGCAAAAGGTTCCGTTCCGTCAGGGTTGCGCTGCTCAGAGAGAGTACCGCGCTCCATACCACGTATACCTCCGGCAATATAGAGGGCTGCGGCAACGGCTGCAGCAGGATATTCATTGTGAGGCATATCAGGCACGAAAGCACCGGCGTTGAGGTGGCATCCGAGTCCTCCGGCAGGAAGTATCACAGGCACTCCGTATTCGTTGAGTTCATTAGCGAGGTAGTTGATAAATTCAGGTCCCTGGTTTATATACTCCATGTCAAGGCTTTCGTAGAGTCCCTGTGCCATAGCCTCCATAGTGCGCACGTCGATACCTCCGTAAGTGAGGAATCCCTCGTAGAGCGGGATGTACTCCATCATCATCTTCGTGTACTTAGGGTCCTTGCTTGTGATGATACCGCCCTTAGCAAATCCGAGTTTGCGGGCAGAGAAGTAGATGATGTCGAAGTGATCGGCCAGGAGGTGATAGATTGACTTGAGGTCCATGTATTTGCAGCGAGCCTCACGCGTCTTCATAAAGTAGACGTTGTCCTGGAGGAGCGAAGCGTCGAGCACGCTGACGATGTTATTGTCGTGGCAAATGTCAGTCACGGCAAGCATGTTCTCCAACGACACCGGCTGACCGCCAATGAGGTTCGTTCCTGCCTCAACGCGCACGAAAGCCACGTTTTCGGCACCCTTCTCCTTGATTGTGGCCTTAAGTTTCTTAAGGTCAAAGTCGCCCTTGAACGGATCGTTCGTCTGCGGCTTGAGTCCTTTCTCTGCCACGAGCTCCTCAACGGTGCCGCCCATGCGTGTGATGTGCGCCTTGGTCGTTGTGAAGTGGAAATTCATAAGCGCCACCTGTCCTGGCTGCACAAGCGCCGATGCAAGTATGTTTTCGCAGGCGCGTCCCTGGTGAGCAGGAAGCACGTTTTCCGTACCGAACACCTCCTTTACGGCGTCCTTTACGCGATTGAAGGTTTCGGAACCCGCATACGAGTCGTCAGCACGCATCGAAGCCGCCATCTGCAAGTCACTCATTGCGTTTACGCCCGAGTCAGTGAGCATGTCGAGATATATGTCACGGTTCTGCAGGAGGAAAGTGTTATTGCCTGCTTCCTGAATTTTCTTCAAACGCTCCTCTACCGGAAGGAGTGAGAGCTTCTGAACCATACGCACCTTGTGCATTTCGAGTGGAACCTGGTTCTGTTCCTGGTAAAATTTTACTGCCATAGTCTTATATTTTTTAAAGTTATCATTTCTCTGTTAGGTGCCCGAAGGATGTGTCCTTCAGCGAACGGGCACAAAAATATGCTTAATCTTTGGCAATGATACTACTCGTTTTACTGATAAAAATACCTTTTTTACCTATATCGGGACTTTCTACCATTTTACGCTACCAATATTACCGATTTGTCAGTCAATATACCTATATTTATACCCGATTTACCGATATATATGACAAGAAAGATTGAAAGTATAGACCAGTTCAACCGTTTTTTTGGTCAGCCGACCTACCATCCTCAGGTCAGCGTGTGTAATCTTGCCGATGCCGATCCGTCGCTCTTCGAGCCTACAGACTTCGGCATGTACTGCGTAGTGTTGATGGACGCCGACTTCGGCGAGTTGCGTCTGCGCGATTCGTGCATGCGCTACAAGGCTGGCACGGCTTTCACCATGAAGCCAGGCCATGTGGTGAGCGTGAATCTCGACCGCAGTGTGCGCCCCAAGGGGTGGATGCTGGCCTTCCGCCCCGACCTGATCATCAACACCGGACTCGGGCGCGACTTCTACATGTTCAACTTCTTCGACTACGAGGTGTTCGAGGCCATCAAGCTCTTTGAAGGCGAGCGGCGCATCATGCTCAACTGCTTCAACACCATACTGAACGAACTGCGCGCCCCCGACGATGAGTTTACCGGCCACATGCTCCGTCTCGGCATAGGCCAGCTGCTCAGTTATTGCCGCCGATTCTACGACCGCCAGTTCGACATGAAGAAGGCGAAGGCGTCAGAACTCGTGCGCCAGCTCGACTCCATGCTCGACAGTTATCTGGCCGACGGCAGCGAACTGCCACAGCGGTTCGGACCCCCTCATGTGGCATGGTGCAGCGGTCAGTTTCATCTTTCGGCAAACTACTTCGGCGATGTGGTGAAGCACGAACTGGGCATCACTGCCAAGGAATACATACGCAACAAAATCATGGATAAGGCCAAGTCGCTGCTGGCCGACCCTTCCCTACCTATTAATATAGTGGCGTCGCGACTCGGCTTTAACTATCCCAACCATTTCACTCGTTTCTTCCGCAATGCGGCAGGCATTTCGCCGTCCGAATTCCGGCAGAGCCTGTAGACCTTTTCGCCCTGACAACTTTTAGGACTTCAAGAGATTTTTGCACCTAAATTTGCACATTTAACCGCCAATTGTGTAGTTTTTATCTGATTTTCATTGCGTTTTTGCACATTTTGCGTACCTTTGTGCCCGAAAATCAATGAAATAGACAAAAGAATGAAAAAGACTCTTGTAGATTTGTTCGAAGCGTCGGTTAGCAAATACCCCAACAACACATTCCTGTTGGAGAAGACCGGCAAGCAGTTTGAACCAACAACCTATGCTCAAGTAAAAGAGCAGGTTTATCGTCTTGGTGCCGGACTTCAGGCTTTAGGCGTGAAGAAGGGCGACACAATGGCATTGCTCAGCGAAGGCCGCAACATGTGGGTCATCGGCGAGTTGGCCATGTTCTATGCCGGTGCGGTAAACGTACCTCTCAGCATCAAGCTCGAAGAGAGCAACGACCTCCTTTTCCGTCTCATCCACGGTGACGTGAAGTTCATCATGGTGAGCGGCACCCAGCTCAAGAAGATCCGTTCCATCAAGGACAAGCTCACTCTCGTGGAGCACATCATCGTCTTTGACGAGCAGAAGGAGTATGAGGACAAGGAAATAGCTCTTGCCGACGTGCTCAAGATGGGCGACGGATTCCTTTCCACTCACACCGAGGATGAGTTCCTCAAGGTGGCACGCTCAATCCAGAACGACGACTACGCCACTATCACATACACCAGCGGTACGACTGCCGACCCTAAGGGAGTGGTGCTCACCCACCGCAACTACACAGCCAACGTGGAGCAGTCGCTCACTCTCGTCGACATCAACGAGCACTGGCGCACACTCATCATCCTTCCTCTCGACCATTGCTTCGCACACGTCGTAGGATTCTACATCATGATGTCAGTGGGCGCAACAGCCGCAACCACTCAGGTGGGACGCACTCCGCTCGAGACTCTTAAGAACATCCCTCTCAACATCAAGGAGGTTCGCCCTCACTTCATCCTCTCAGTTCCTGCACTCGCCAAGACGTTCAAGAAGAACATCGAAAGCGCTATCCGTGCCAAGGGACCTGCAACAGTGAAACTCTTCAACTGGGGTATGAAGGTTCGCCAAGTCTACTTCGGCGAGAGCAACCTCGACTTCAAGGGATTCCGTCTCTGCCTCAAGCCGCTCGTTTGGCTATTCGACAAGATCATCTTCTCAAAGGTACGCGCAAACTTCGGTGGCGAACTCCGCTTCTTCATCGGCGGCGGCGCATTGCTCGACAAAGACCTTCAGAAGTTCTATGTAGGCATCGGCATGCCGATGTACCAGGGCTACGGACTCAGCGAGGCCACTCCGGTAATCTCAAGCAACGGACCTACACTCTACCGCTTCGGTTCAAGCGGTAAGCTCGTCAAGCCTATCGACCTCAAGATCTGCGACAGCGAAGGCAAGGAACTCCCTGTAGGCGAAATGGGCGAAATCGTCGTTAAGGGAGAGAACGTCATGGCAGGCTACTGGAAGAACCCAGAATCAACAGCCGACACAGTGCGCGACGGATGGCTCTACACAGGCGACCTCGGCTACATGAGCAAGGAAGGTCTCCTCTACGTCAAGGGACGCTTCAAGAGCCTCCTCATCAGCAGCGACGGCGAGAAGTACAGCCCAGAGGGCATCGAGGAGTCACTCGTGGAGAAATCACCATACATCGACCAGGTTATGCTCTACAACAACCAGTCGGCATACACAACAGCCGTTGTCGTTCCTAACCGCGACCAGCTAATCCGCACCCTCAAGGCTCAGAACCTCGACCTCACAACAGAGGACGGACGCAAGGCAGCCCTGAAGATTCTCGACGGCGAGCTCAACAAGTACAAGAAAGGCGGCGAATTCGAGGGCATGTTCCCAGAGCGTTGGTTGCCAAGCTGCTTCGCCGTATTGGCAGAGCCGTTCACAGAGCAGAACCAGATGATCAACAGCACGATGAAGATGGTGCGCGGAAAGATCGAGAAGGCATACGCCGACCGCATCAAGTACATGTATACATCTGAGGGCAAGCAGCTCCTCAACCAGCAGAACATCGACGCCCTCAAGTAAGGTTTAGGGGTTAGAGGTTAAGGGTTAGAGAGTTTCGAATAATCCGAGTAATCCGAAAACTCAGAACATTCCGAATATTCAGAACATTCCGAATAATCAGAGCATTCAGAGCACTCAGAATACCCCCAATCCCCAAAACATAAAAGTCCATAGAGGCTGTGCCAGAGTTGGCACAGCCTTTTTTGTTATTGTTATCGTTTCCGTTATAGTCATCGTCCCCGTTCCTTATTTCCCGACCCTTCGCTGAAAACTATAAATAAAAGTAATATTTGTACAAATAATAGTTTTATTTATATAAATATTAGTTTTATTCTTACAAATATAAGTTTTATTTATACTTTTCTCCGAGGGGGCAGGAATTTTGGACCGAAGTGTTGCAAAGTTTTTAGGGGCGTTAAGGTCTTTAAAGACCCTAATGACTTTAAAGACAACGACCTTAAAGACCCTAACGACTTTAAAGACCCTACCCACCCCAAAGACTTTACTGCTCCCAAAGACAAATCCCACTCATAATTAGCACAGCACAGTTTTTTTTGCTACTTTTGCGAGAAGGATAATACCAATAATAACCGATAAAACAGCATACTATGATAACAGGCGAGATAAAGAGTCGCATCGACTCAATCTGGGACACGTTCTGGACGGGCGGCATCACCAACTCCATCACCATACTTGAGCAGATGACATACCTCTTCTTCATGAAGATGCTCGACGACGCACAGAAGACTAAGGAGGCCAATGCCAGCATCATGGGCGTGGCGGTCAAGGACCCCACCTTCAGGGAGGGCATGTGGCACAACCCCGACACCGACGCTGACGTGCCCTACGACAGCCTGCGCTGGAGCGTGTTCAAGAACAAGGATGTAGAGGAGATGTACCGCATCGTAAGCCGCGACGCCTTCGCCTTCATCAAGAACCTGGGCGACGGCAAGGACTCGTCCTACAGCCGCTTCATGGCCAACGCCACCTTCCTGCTGCAGAACCCCCGCACGCTCGCCAAGGTTGTCGACGGCATCGACGGGCTCGACATGAACAACCGCGACACTATGGGCGACGTCTATGAATACATACTCGGCAAGATGGCTGCCTCGGGCAACAACGGACAGTTCCGCACCCCTCGCCACATCATCAAGATGATGGTCGACATGATGCAGCCCACTCTCCACGACACCATCTGCGACCCTGCAATGGGCTCGGCGGGATTCATCGTCGAGAGCGCCAAGTACATACAGGAACACTACAAGTCCGAACTCCTCAAGCGTGGCAATGCCGACCACTACAAGAGCGGGCTGCTCCACGGTTTCGACACCGACTCGACCATGCTCCGCATCGGAGCCATGAACCTCATGCTCCACGGAGTAGACAACCCCGACGTGGAGTATAAGGACAGCCTCTCGACCGACAACACCGACGAGAACCGCTACTCCCTCTGCCTTGCCAACCCTCCCTTCGCCGGCAGTCTCGACTACGAGGCAGTGAGCAAGTCGCTCCTCGCCATCACCAAGACCAAGAAGACCGAACTGCTCTTCATGGCGCTCTTCGTACGCATGCTCCAGTTGGGCGGTCGCTGCGCCAGCATCGTCCCCGACGGAGTGCTCTTCGGCACCAGCACGGGCCACATGGCCATCCGTAAGGAGATAGTCGACAACCAGCGTCTGCAGGCAGTCATATCCATGCCTTCGGGCGTGTTCAAGCCCTATGCCGGAGTGTCGACAGCCATCCTCATCTTCACCAAGACCAATGCCGGCGGCACCGACAAGGTGTGGTTCTACGACATGAAGGCCGACGGATTCTCGCTCGACGACAAGCGCAACCCGATAGCCGACAACGACATCCCCGACATCATCACCCGCTTCCGCAACCTCGATGCCGAGACCGAGCGCACCCGCAAGGACCGCTCCTTCCTCGTGCCTGTCGAGGAGATACGCGAGAAGGGCTACGACCTCTCCATCAACAAGTACAAGGAGATAGAGCGCGAACGGGTGGAATACGAATCGCCCGACGTGATCATGCAGCGCATCACCACACTGGAGAGCGAGATACAGCAGGCCATGAAGGAGTTGGAATTAGTAGTGAGTATTAATAGTTAGATTCAAG
>Ga0233378_1000198_pt1 | contig 15960 bp, 19 predicted proteins | sample ElkDunMinimDraft_7_FD_180690 | JGI IMG/M metagenome (GOLD analysis project Ga0233378, IMG submission 180690) | Fecal eukaryotic communites from dung pellets of Tule Elk in California, USA - Elk Dung E4 | ecosystem: Host-associated > Mammals > Digestive system > Large intestine > Fecal | place... | reverse complement strand
GCGATTACCTGATGTACAGTACCGACGGCGAAGCCCTCTACATCGACGACCTCCGCGACTGCTCCGTGAACGACATCATCCGGGTAATGGCGGCGTAGCCTATGGAGATTTTGTAAAATCACAGATTTTTGAAAACCGAGCCGAAGCGGATTCTTCGGCAACTATAAAACCGCATCGTATGGAAAACGAAAATGCAGCAAAAATCAAGTTTATGGAGTGCAGAATGGCCGGACAGCCCTACAAGTTTGTACTCCAACTCACCGGGTACCAGTTTATGTACCAAGTTCTCGAATTCAAGGATATGGATCAGTTCCGCCAGTTCTGCCAAGCCAACACGGGCGACAAGGGCGAACCGTTCACCCAGGTAGGCAGTCGCATGGTGGCCCTCCGTCTCTCCTGTTGCTTCCAGCAATACGAACTTCGTCAGGACAAGGTAGAGGAACTGACCCGTTACTTCCACGAAACCACTCGTGAAGCGGCCAAGTGGTACGACAATTTTTTGAAGGAACAAGAATAAACATTATCATCCTTCATCCGTTTAATAAATCATAATTTATAATTCAAAATTAACTTATCATGAAGTATATTGGAGTGCCTTACGTGAGGGCAAAAAACAAAGAAGTGGCCGATGGCTTAGACCTGGTTATCCAAACAGATTGGTTGCAGCTTGTGGGAGTGGTTCGCATGTTCAGCCGGACAGAAAAGGGCGAGGAGTGCCGCCGAAGATACCTCGACTCAAAAACAGATCCTTGCTTCTATGCCAAGGCTCCGGGCCATCGTATCTACATCAGTCTGCACAGTACACTACTTAGCGATGTAACACAGAAGGAGGTGGAACTGTCGAAGAAGGAGATACACAAAAGCCTGCAAGAGATGGCGAAGTTCTATATCGGCACATTGCCGGAAGGATTGTTGCGCAACTATGCCGACGATAATCAATAAGCTATCCCCCACCCTATGGGAAACCTCAAAAATCACAGAATTATGGGGAAGTTAAGCATTGAAATCAAACAGGCCAAGGATAAGAGCTACAAAGTTGTTGTGACACAAAACGGCGAACGAAACACCTACCCTATCGACGCACCTGAGGTGAAGAGATACAACGACATTATTCAGTTTCAGTTGGGTATGATGAAATCTACCAATGCCGATAGAGCCAAGGTGTCGTTTACTGAATAGCTCCCTATGAAGTATTTAAAAAATTACCGAAAAACTTAATTAAGAAAGAACTTATTTAAGTTTTTATTCAAATACTTAATTATTTAATAAAGCAAAAACGATGAATACATATAGAGTAAACATAAAATTAGAGAATGGCGACGAAGTAAAAGCCCGCTCAGTGGGCTATACTGAACAAGAAGCCGAGAAACGAGTGATTGAAAGCACCCAGTTTCAGGAGTTCCGAAACAGACTGAAGATACAGAGCATTCACACAGAACTGGAACAAGCAACCACCACCATTCAAGTAGATGCAACCCGTTATGACTTCCGCCCGTCCCAGGAACGCGATGGCTGGTACGTCGTGACCGACAAGAAAGACCTGGTAGTCGTCATCTTCGAGAAAGGTAGGTTCAACGAAACCCAACACATCACCCGACTGGATGACTCGCTACCCGATCCGTTGACAGCCGCTTCAGGATTGAAGGAGATAGCCGACTATCTGCGTATCTATCATCCGGAGGTCCTATGACGATTCAGAGAAATCACTGCCCTATGGAGCATCACAGAAATCACTGCTTGACAGATGCTCCTATGGGCTTTCTCAAAAATCACAGAATTTGTTGCATAAGCCACTGAAAAGAACTACATTTGTGCCCGTAAGGGAAAGTAGTTCTTCAACAAAACTATAAGCGATTCCCTGAAAATAGATAGCCTTTTGTGTGTAAATGCACAAAAGGTTATTTGTTTATTTATACATTTATACTTTTATACATCTATACACTTAACCATCTATACTTATATACCTACATACACACATACTTTCATACATTTACACCTTTGTGCATTTATACGTTTATACTTATATACTTTTATACACATGTATATATGTGATTATTATACATTTATACACTTATACTATTGTATATATGTTTAAAAACATATTTGTATAGATGTACATTTATCCAAAAATACTTTTGTATATCATATTTAATGTTTACTTTTGTGCCGTTGAAGAATTAAATATTATACGCTTATGGTAAAAGAAATCATTGCCGTAACCAATGACAAGGGTGGGGTAGGCAAGACCACCACGGCACAAAACCTTGCTACTGCCTTAATGCTGAAAGGCTTTAAAGTGCTTATCATTGATGCCGACTCGCAACTCTACGCGAGCTATTGCAACGGCTGGGACCCCAAGAACGAAACGGAAAGAGGCCAACGTACCTTATTTAATGCAATGAGCAACCCAAGCGCATTGCCGGTGTACAAGTCGGGTAGGGGAGTGTACTTCACACCCAGCAGCAAGAGCATGGCAAACATTGATCCGTTCCTCAAACAGCAGCTTTCTCCGAATACGGTACTTTCGGCCATCCTGAACAAGCCGGTGGAAGACCACACGGACGAGGGTATCGCCTTGGCCAAGGACTTTTTCGACTACATCATCATCGACTGCCCGCCAAGTCTGGGTTCCGTCACCATCAATATGATGGCAGCAGCTACGGGGTTGGTTATTCCGGTACAGCTCGAAGGCTTCTCCGTTCGTGGTCTGGGTGAAGTGACCGCCAAATTCAAGGATGTGCAGACTTCCCTGAACAACAACTTGAAGATTCGTGGCTTCCTGTTGGTAATGGTGGACGACCGTCTGAACATCGCCAAGGGCTACCGACAAGGATTGGAAGAAGCATTCACCGACTTGCTCTTTGACACACGCATCCGCCGGAATGTACGCATTCCCGAATCGCAAGACTCGGACAGCGACATCTTCGCTTACGATGAAACATCCATCGGAGCCAAGGACTATATGGCTTTCACCGAAGAATTTCTCCGCAAATCTCCGGTATAAGTGTATGTGTGTGTAAATGTATATTTGTATAACTGTATAAATCTATATTCGTATGTCAAAGAAACAATTTGGTAAACAAACTTTGAACTCATTGGCCAAAGCACTGAATACTGTATCCGAAGCCGTGGAGAAAGCGGAATCAACCCCCGTCACCTCTATGCAACCCGAACCCATCACACCCGAACCGCAGCCCGAAGCTGCAAAGGGAGGGGAAGACCCTACCCCGACTCCATCCGTTTATGCCGAAGCAGAGAAATCACAGAAAAAGGACACGGTAGGGGTGAACATCATTCTCCCGAAGGATGTGTACAAGCGACTCCAGATGATGCGTATCGACCTCGACGGTATGCCGCTCCGTTCTCTTTGCTTGCAGTTGGTGATTGAAGGTTTGGAAAGATACGAAAAACAATCCTGATTTTGCTTCACGGGACAAATTCGGAATTCCATGGGACAAATTCGGAGTTGCCCTAAAAGAAGAATGAGAGAATCTTATTCTTATAATACATCTATATAAAATAGGTATGGAAAAGTGTTTTAATTATCTTAAAAATGGCCTTGTAGAATGCGGTAAGTGGGTATTTTGTCCCACGAAGCCGAACATTTCATGTATGAAAAGTGTTCTTACTTGTTTGTTCTGCCGGGTAAATCAGGCTGTTTTTACTCTAATTGAACCTTTTCCAGAGTTGGTTGTTATATTTAGTTCCGAATTTGTCCCACGAAATGATTATATAACCCTATTTTCTCTATTGAAACGAAATCATTTCGATCGATTCTTTTGTATTTATGAGAGTATAGAGAATAAGAGAATAGAGAGCCGTAAGTGTTTGATAACCAATAAAAGTGTCTCGTTTTGTGGGACAAAAACGGAACTACGCGGGACAAAAACGGAATTTCTTGGGACTTTTACTGATTATTTACGGGACATTTTCGGGTTTTTATGGGACAAAAACGGAGTTATAGGGTGTTTATAGGACAAAAACGGAGTAAATATGGGACGTTTCCGGAGTAAGGTGTACGATTTTATTCCGAATTTGTCCCAAGAAAATGAGATAGTATGAAAAAGAAAAAAGATAAGAAACAGATTGTATTGTCCAGAGAAGACCTGACAAAGCAGCCGTTAGGTGTTGCGCTTCGTGGCATCGTGTCGGGTAAAATTGCGGGCATGGTTCAGCTTGTTATAGACAAGAAGTTGGAGAAGGCTTTCAACGAAATGATTGCCCAACATAAGGGGGGTACTTCATGGAAGCAGTTGTCGCTATTCAGTACGCAAGAGGTGCAGGATAAGTATATCGGCGATAACAAGCTGGTATTCGATATTCACATGAGTGAGTTGGTGGATGATCCAAAGCGGTATCAGGAGGCTTTCAATGCTGTGTGCCAGTTGGCCTATGTGGACGTGGTTGTTCCAATAGAGAAACCCGACAAGAACGGCGAAGCAACCTTGCTCGTGACAAAGGCATTCAACCTGCTTATCCGTGCCAACGTGGAGAAGGTAAAGGACAAGGATGGTAATGAGATTTTCCGCTACAAGCGACACACGGCTCCCGTAATAGGATTGTCGATGGAACGTGTAGTAGCCGAATATATCAACTCGTTAGAGGGAGGTTACAGTGAAATCCTGCCTTTCCCTGTCAAGGTGTCGAGCAGCAAGCATTACTACTATTTCTATTCATATTTATGCGACTTCAAGCGTAGAGAGCCAAGGGAAGTGACGGTGGATTATAATGATGTGCGTCGGTTGGCCGAGTTAGGCTCGGTAGAAGAGGACACCAAGAAAGGTGAGGAAGAAATCGTTGAGGAAGCAATGGCCGCCCGTAGGGAAGCCGAAAGAAACGGTACTCCCGAAAAAGCCCCTACGGATGAACAAATAGAAGAAATGAAACGGAACAACACTCGTTATTACATCGTCTTCTCGCAGTTTTTCAAGCGTATCTTGAAGCCGGTAATGGAAGAGATGAAAGAGAATGCCGAAGCCAACATCTCTGATATCTGGTTCGAGGTGGAGAAAATCTACTTGAACGGACGGGCAAAGAATCCGGACAAACTGCGCTTTATTATCCACCTGTCCGAACTTGGAAAGGATTTGCAGAACGACAGGGAGGTAACAAAAGAGGTAATGGAAATGGAAGAACGCCTGCAAAGGGAGTTCAAGCAGTCCAAACAACAGGTGCGAAAGATAATGAAAGCAGCGATGAAGTTCCGAAAGGATCTGATGAGGAAGATGAATGAGTTAAGTGCCGCCAAAGAGTCGGGAAAACTGAAAATAGAAACCGATGAATCTGCTTATTGGAATGTAGCATTCACTAATTTCATAGAGAAGATGAAGCTGCAACAGGAATGTGAAACATTACCATTTGTGGAGGAGGTGCCCACTGCCCAAGCTGAACAAAGACGCGAAGCTGCAACACCTGAAGTAGCAACAGAAAGTGAACTATCTGTCGAAGATACCCAACGGTGGGGTAGGGTGATGAAAGGTTTGCGCGAGCAACTGCCCGAACGCGAGTTCAACACATGGTTTGGCGGTGGCGTAATCCGGTTGGTTGCCGTGGACGGTGACAAGCTGACGTGCCTGGTACCAAGCCGTACATACATCGAAGACATGGAAAGTAACTATATCGGCCTGTTGGCCGCACTGTTGAAACAAGAGTGGGGTAGGGGAGCGAAGCTGTTCTACAACCTGAAATGAAAATAGGCTGTTCGTTATCACAACGGGCAGCCTATTCAACAATAAAATAAATCTATAAACTACTATGAAGATCGCTCTTTTTGCTTTAGTCTTTCTTTCCCTATCAACCTGCCGGCCTCGTACTCTTGCACATTGCTTGGCGTAAGTTCTTCGTTTTGGATTTCTACTGCCGAGGAGACAATGATGTAGTCGCCACAATCAAGCAATCCGCATCGGTGCGTGTTGCACTTCACGCCAAGCAGGGCATTGACCGTGCCCTCGGGTATCACCGGAAGCGCGTTCCATTCCTTGAAGATTTCCAAGGCTTTTGGCTTGCCTTCGTAAGTATATACCAAACGGAATTGTTTCTCTCTCATAGCATCCTGAATCAGTTTGTCTTCAATCTGCGTTTTGCAGATTTCACGTTTCAGTTCTTCACTTGCATCGGGCAATACTTTTTCAACCGGTACGCCAAGCGAGAGCATGTTCAGCTTGCGGCGGTTTATCTTGTGACGTTTGCCCAGTCGCTCCAACGATGGGGTAGTGAGGTGTATGCCTGCCATATCTGCCGCTTCCTCGCGGCTGAACTTGAACTGCACCTGCTCGAAGGGCATCGTCTGCTGGCTTACCATCACATTGCTACCCTTGTACTCACCGGCACGCTCGGCCGGTATCAGTTCTGTTCGAATGCGAACGTTCGGCATATAACAGTCGTCTTCGTCGTCTAACCATACAAGCGACCAGTTGTCGTCTGATGCCATATTTTTGCCTTTAAACTGAAGTCCAACCAATCCACCGGCATCCATGTTCGGGTCGGTGAAGTAATCGGTGGCTCCCATTTTCTTGGCCAACAGGAACGCAAGTGTTTCCACATGCTCCATCTCCGCTGCCATTGCTGCGGCCTTTTGGCCTAACTCGCAGCTCTTTGATAATTTATAAAAGAATGTTTTTTCCATGTTTATAGAACATAAATTATAAATGATTGTTTAATCAAAAACATTTAATGTTTGCAAAGATAGTAAAACGGGCGGTATTAATGGGTATATTATATATGTTATAAAACATAAACTATATTTTTAAGAACACAAAGTATTGTTTCTTTCCAATAAAACCCTTTTCTTTGTGCCGAAAACAAACAGTAAACATCGTGTGTTATTAGGTATATGGCTAAATCAGAAATAGATGAATCGGCGAAAGTCTCGATAGAGGATTTCGTCAGTATGCACAAGGTGATTGCGTTCTGCAACACCTATTTACCATCGGATGTGGAGGGCGACGGGGTAGAGGTGTTCAACGATGCCCGGCTCCGCAAGTATTTCCAGGCATATCCGCGTAACATCGGAGACCCTTTAAACTGGTATCTGGACACGTTGCAGAAGAACGGTTTCATTATGCGGACCAGCATCCAAGGTGAACCGGCCATCTTCTGTAGAAGGAAAACAGAGGCACGCCAACAAGCCTTGTTGGACGACGCATTTGGTTAGTCATAATAACTCAGGAAAGCAGGTTCCTTGAGGAAGCAAGGCGGCCTTGGCCGATAGGGTAGGAGAACGGGGGAGAGAATAGCCATGCACCCACTCCGAGTGAAAACCTGCTTTTCTTTTTTTAGTTGATAAGGTGAAAGAGATAATTGAGATAGTAAGAAAGGAGAAATAATATGGAAGTGAAAACAAAATTCAATCTTGGCGATGAAGTCTGGATGATGGAAAGCAACAAAGCCGTTTCAGGGTCTATTAAAGAATTAACGATTAATATTCGTATCAATGGTAAAAATACCATTAAATATGCAATTAAAGTTCTATGGAAATCTCAAATTTGGGATACAACCCGTTATGAAGAAGAATTGTTTCCAACGAAAGAAGAACTGTTAAAATCGTTATAAGGATGACAAAGCAAGAACTAAAAGAGAAAATATTATAGAACTATATGGAAGAAAAAAAAGAAAGAAAATTTGGAAGCACAACGCTTTGGGACCTGTTGCACATGGATACAAGCAATCCCAAGCCACGCAAGGAGAATCCGGCTCCATCTGATTACACAGAGGAGGAAGTGAACAATGCGTTGGCTGCTTATAATGTACCCGAAGTGTCGAAAATGTTCGGCCATTGGGCAGTCAGTGTGGACGCCGATGTAGTGGCCATCAACAAATGGGGTTATGTGAAACCAGAAAGGCGTATATGTAAATATCCCATTTATTGTAATGACATTTGGGACTCGGCTTGGGAGGAGCATCTTTCAGGGAAGGTGTGGTTTTCGGAAACTTGCAAAAAGGACTTCAACGATGCAATGCAATATGCACGCAAGTTGGACAGCCGTCTTCGCCCGAAAAAATGGAAGAAGACCAAGCAAGTTTAATGATGATTATGTTTAATATAAGAAATAAACTACCCTATTATGGATATTAAAGATGTTTCAGATGACAGTTTGAGACCTAAGAGGAAATATATTAAGTTTCAATATTAAAAGCCCACCTTGTGAGTGGGCTTGTGAATTATTTTTCTCTGGTGAGGTGCATGGTATAAGTTCCGTAACCATATTCCAAATCGGTCAACTTTACTTTGATGTTGTTTTCAGAGAAAGACAAGACTTCAAGTATAGCTCCGACTTCTCCAGAATATACGTCTGTAAGAGTAAGAGTCATTCCCGAATAAGTAAAGGTGTATTCATCTACCTCTTCAAAATTAACGTCAGAAGGTAACTTCATGAAAACGACTATTCGGTTTTTCTTGACAAGGAACTTTCTTTCGCCAGGGAACTTGAATTCTTCTACTTTTGTAACAGCCCAGGTACCTTGAAGGGAATAGATGTCTGTTTCTGTCAATTCCTTTTTTGTAGGTTCGTCATCGTCACTGCTGCACCCTACAAAGCAGCAAGCCATTGGCAGGATAAGTGCCAACATTAAAAGAATTTTTTTCATATCAGTATGTTTTATTTAATAGAATCGTTCGTTATGACTTGTTCTTTTTTCACTGATTCTTCATGTTGTGAAAAAGATATGTTGATGTCGTTGGTTTTGAAAAAAGCTATAAACCCAAAAGCCGCAAGGATTAAGGCGAAGATGAAAGCACCGGCAATGCTTTGACCTACACCAAACCAGAACGAATCCCATTTAGAACCCGGTTTTAGAGGAGTTATCACCTCTCCAAGCATTTGTTTATGGGAATGGATGCACTTGTCTTCTATTTCTTTGGTTGACTCTTCTAAAGAATAAGTAAGGAAATTCTGAAGGATATTTACGGCCATAAAATTATACCTTTCCAAAGATCCATCGAGGCAAGATGTCTTATGAAAAGGTTCCAAGTCAGACTCCGTAGGTTCTTGGTCGTTGTGTTCTTCCTTGAATTTCTCTATATATTTTATCTTGTCTTCCTTATACAAGGCGTAAGCTATATGACCAACGATGTCTGTTGAGTCTTCGACCAGTTGATTATAGATGTAATTATACTTGCGAGACATTTAATACTAATTCCAAGGATTTTTTGTAGTTCGTTTTAATTGTCTCGGAAGTTATGGTTTGAGTGATGGTTTCTCCTCTGTAGCGGATGGAGATACACATGGAGTCTCTTTGAACCATATAATTAGCTGACGACAAAGATTTATTGCCTTCTCTAACTAATCTTTTGTTTGCAGATCTTACTATTCTTGCTGAAATTCTGCTGCTCATATTGATGTTGTTTATGAATTTGGCTGCAAAATTACACGTTTTAGAATAAACTATACAACAAAATCAAAAGATAATAATTGAATATGTTGTTAAACATATATAAAGCCCCTAAGATTGGGGCTTTATTCTTTCCAGTTCTGCAAGCAGTTCTTTTACTGTGGTATAAACATGGTCGATGTAGTTTTCGGGTACCCATTCTTTGTAGTAACAAAAATATAAGATTCGGATGCCATGCTCTTTGCATAATTTGTATTTTACTCTGTCACGTTCAAACAAATCCTCATAGTCTTCTTTTGTCAGGGTGTATTTGTTGCTTTTGTGTATGCCGAAGTGCATGGCTCCCTGGTATTCTATGCCTACATTATATTCGGGTAGGAAGAAATCCAATCGCATTTTATGCCTTTTGCTAAACCTGAATAACCATTGAAAAGTTTTTTCTCTTTCAAATGTTATTTGATTTTTATTTAGTTCTGCAGCCAAAGCGTTTGCATGTATTGAATTACAGCAAATTGGGCATCCTCCTCCTTTTAAATGATATTTAACCGTTTGTCTGAATATCCCATGTTTAGGACAAGATATTCTTATTTTATGGTGCTCGTTGCATTTTTCAGGCAAATCTGGATATGAGTATAATCCTTGGTGGACTAAATAAAATTCGTTCAGTAACTCATCTTTTGTTCTTCCATTGATGTGAGGATGAGTACATTTCGCACACTCATGCCCGTTTAAATGGGCATTTGGTTTTTGAAGAAAATCACCATGAATGGGACAAGTTATAATAACTGGAGTCATTCTATTTACATATTCAACTTTATCGTAGTTGTACTTAAAGTTATATAAAACATTACTCTTAGCTATAAATTCTTCTTTGTTGCCGGTTCTTTCCTTTACTCGCTTTACTATTCCACATTTAGGACATCCTTGTTGATAAGCAGGTTGAAGATGAACAAATGGTTTCATCCAAAAACTACCGTGTATAGGGCAAATGATTTCGACAGGTATTTTATATCCTTTATAATCAACTTTGCTATAATCATATTTATCTCCATGTATTTTTCTGGATTTTTCGATAAATGATTTGGTGTCTCTTGGTGCTGTTCTTATTTTTTCATCTCTTGCGCATTCAATACATCCTGAACCTTGTTTTATATGGGTCATTGGATTTACTTTTATTGGTCCATGCTTTTTGCATGTAATAGTTATGAAAGTTTTCCTATCCACATATTCCGTAAGCTCATAGCCGTACTTGTCACCATGTACGGCTTTGGCTCTTTGGATATATTCTTCGGTTGTTATTTTCCATGACATCATATCAGCAAAATTCTTGTAATACTTTAATAAGCAAAGGTACATCTTCTTTCGGTACTTCCAAAAATCCGCCGTCGGCTCCTATCTGTACCATGTTTTCCATGTCGGGCTGTTCGCCGATGAGCAACGAAGCTGAATATTGGCGGTCTGCATCGCTTCCTTCTTCCCACGTTCTGTAGGATACTTCTCTTACTATTCTTTTTTTCATAATCGTATAAGTTTAATTGTTTTGTTGCAAATGTATGTATAAATCCTACGCAATCCAAATCATTTTAGCGCAAAAGTATGATTATATATTACATTTAACTTTTTTTATACTATTAAGTGTATGTATTTACACACTAAATACAAAAGTATGATTAAAATAAAACATTTTGTGTTTTTTTGTTTGCGCATTAAATATAATGTATTTATCTTTGCGTAGATTTTAAACATACATTTATATGAACGTAAAAGGATTAATAAAGAAAAAGGGATTTACCATTGAGCAAGTAGCCGCAAAAATGGGTGTAACGCGAATTACTCTTACACAAAGTTTAAGTGGTAATCCAACGATTAACACTCTTCAGAGAATAGCAGATGCTATAGGATGTAAAGTTGGAGATTTTTTTGTCGATGAAATTTCCGATAATAAAGACTTAAATAGTTTGGTTTGTCCGAATTGCGGTGCAGAATTAGAGTTAAAAATGAAAGAATAATTATTGTTTAATTAAAACCTTAAAGTCATGGGTATTGCTTTTATTTTTATTTTAGTGCTTGTTGTTTCTTTGATAGTGGCAGCATCAAATTCCGCTAATGAAGAAAGACGTGAGAAAATGAAAGATTTGGAAAAACGAATCACTACAACTGGATTTAGTTCTTTCACATTCAAATTAAAAGGTTCTGGCTATTGTTCTGATGTAGCCAAAGAGCTTTTGGCAAATATTAAAGAGGGCGATGCTGTAGTTTTAATGCCTGAATTCTTTAATGAATACGACAAGTATGCTATATCCGTTCGTTATATCGGTAAGCATATTGGATATGTTGACAGAACTACTGCTTTTCATTGGGCAGGGAAATTGTTTACTGGTTCAGAACCAAACTATCGTCTTTGTGTAGCTAAATCCGTCACGTTGAATGAAGGCTATGATATTCCGTTGGTGGAATTTGAAGTGTTTTATAGGGACTTTCACGGTGAAGCTAAAATAGACTTGAAACACAGTGGGCCTTATTATGCTTTTATCGACCCGGTTGAAGGATGTGGTCGGGATTTAGCAGAAGATTTGACCAAGCGTGGATTTATTTATGTGGAAGAGTCAAAGGAAATCATCAACACTCATCCAGAATGGTACGATTTAAGCGAAGGGGTGGATGAAGATTTGATAGAAAAGTGGAAAAATGAAGATATAAAATATTTAAGGTGGTTTGTTCAGAGCTTATATAAGGGAATTATAGTTGATGGAAAAGCGAAGTCGAGATTTCTTAAACAAGCAGCTACGGATAGAATCTATGGTAACAATGAAAAATTAGAGAAACTGCTGAATAGATATTTGGAATTCAAGGAACTGAAGTTGAAATAGGATATTTTTATAAAAAGATTAAAAGAGTCCGGTTAAACAGATAAACATGTTTAATCGGATTCTTTTTTTTGTTTCTTTATAGAGAAACGGCTTGTCCCCACTTCGCATCGTTGCTTATCTATTTTTGCTTGCAATAATAACAAAACCAGCAAGTAGATTATGGCAAAGAAATCGAATACAAGTACCGCCCATATTGTCATTACAATGGAGGGTAAAAGTGCCCAAAATGTAATGAAGGCTATAGCACAGCAAGCACAGAATGTCCGGAAGGAACTGGTTGCAATGGAGCAAGCAGGTAAGATGGATACGGATGAGTACAAAGATAAAATTTCAGAGTTAAAATCTTTGGAACGTGCTGTTCAGCAAAATAAGACGGCCTATATAGACTTGGATAGAACTGTAAAGAATTTGAATAAGACAACTCTCCGTGATTTACAACGTAATTTGAAAGAATGTCGTAAGCAAATGCAAAATCTTACTGCTGACGATCCAAAAATGAAAAAGTTGATAGCTCAATACAGAGCTATTGACAATCAAATAGGTAAAATAACCGGTCAATTCAAGAGACAAGAAGGTGCGATTGTTAGTGTGGGAAAAAGGCTCTTATCATATATCGGAATTTATGGTGCTTATAATTTTGTTTCAAATCAAATAAGTAAAATTACGGATAAAAACCTTGAACTGTCAGATTCAATGGCTGATATCCGTAAGGCATCAGGGCTTTCAGCAGACGAGGTTAGCAGGCTATCTGATGAAATAATCAAGCTCGACACCCGTACAACAACCGAAGCCTTGCACCAATTAGCTTTTGAGGGTGCCAGGCTTGGTATTCAGGGCGTTGAGGGATTGATGGCCTTTGTTAAGGCCGGAAATCAAATTCGCGTAGCATTGGGCGAAGACTTAGGCGATGATGCTTTGGTTGAGTTGATGAAAATGAACGAGGTAATGGGAACAACCAAAGAACTCGGCATCGAGAAAGCGATGCTCGCTACGGGTTCAGCGATAAATTTTTTGTCGGCCAGTTCCACGGCCTCGGGGTCTCAAATAGCCGATTTTGCCTCTCGCTTGTCAGGTATTGCTACCCAAGCTAACATTACCACCGACGAACTGCTTGGTCTTGGTAGTGCTTCTTCATCTTTGAACCTTCAAACTGAGGTTGCAGCTACTGCTTTCAATAAGTTTATTAATGAAATTGTCGCTCATACGAGCACGGTCGCAAAAGCAGCTGGAGTAGAAAAAGATGTATTAGAAGATTTACTTAAGTCAGGTAAGTCGATGGAAGCTGTGGTTGTAGTATTGGAAGCGTTGAGTGGTAAAGGTGGCTTGAGAGGACTTGATTCTATTATGGGTGATCTTGGTAGCGACGGTGCCCGTTTGAATCAAGTTTTAGCTGCTTTTGCATCGAATACGGATGTACTGCGTAAACACTTGAATTTGTCAACTAATGCTTTCCGTGAAGCTACAAGTGTAACCAACGAATATAATATTAAAAATGAAAATGCGGCAGCATTATTGGCAAGAATAAAGAATTCATTTATAGATCTTACAACAAATTCTGCTGTAACCAAATGGTTGGAAGATGTGCTTCGCAGTTTGTTCTATTTACCGAAGACGATAGAGGAAAATAAAAACGCTATACTTAGTGCTTTATATTCTATTACCGCTGCGGTTATAGCTCTTAAATTTAATTTAACCAGTTTTAGCAAAATTGGAATTTTAAGATTTGTCCTTACACTAAGAGCCGGTTTTACTTCTTTATTTCAAGTAATTGGAACTAAACTTTTGCCCGTATTATCAAAGATGGGGGCTGCTTTTGCAGCACATCCATTTATTACTGTAGGTGTTGCTTTGGCTACATTTGTGGGTATTTGTGTTGATGCTTATAAGAAAGTAGATTATTTAGGAAAGGCTCAAAAGAGACTTAATGACCTAAGTAGTGAATATGAAACAGAATTAGGAAAGGAAACAACTCACATATCCCAGTTGTTCAGTTGGTTGGAAAAAGCCAAGGAAGGTACCGAAGAATACGATGCAGCAAAAAACGCCATCATTAAAAATTATGGTAAATATCTTGATGGGCTTGGAAAAGAGATAGAAACTCTCCAAGACGTTAAGGGTGCTTATGATGCAATTACGACAGCAGCTATTAAAGCGGCTAAGGCAAGAATGGCAGAAAAAGGGTTGACGAAAGCAAACGAGTCGTTTGCTAATGCAACAGGCGGTATTTATAAAAGTATATATGATTATTTAAAGAGTGGTCGTAGTCAAGAGGAAGCAAATAATATGGTTGAGCGTATTCGTAAGGTTATTGATACTGGTGCGGATATGCCAGAAGATTTGCAAAATATTATCAATACAAAAGAAGTTAGAACTTATAAAGGGGAAACAGGAGCTAAATACGAATATTCAGTTGACAATCCTCTTGTTTTGCTTGTACAGCGATTGAGAAACGCTAAATCTGCATTAGACATTGAAATTGAGGAAATAAATGTCAAATACGGTAAATTGACAGACCTCCTTTTCAATAGTGGTAACAAAAAAAACATCCTCCCTGATGAACCCGACGATGAAACGGAGGAAGCCAAGAAAAAGCGTTTGGCCTTAGAAGCTGCCAAGGATGAGCACAAAGCGGTAATGGCTGCTATCGAAATCTACTACAAGCAACAGCAGCAGGTAATCAACGATGCGTATCTCAACAAGAAGATAACCATTGCCCAGCGTGAACAGGAGTTGGCGGACATTGAAATGAGGTTTGCCGAATCACGCTATGCCGCCCGTGCATTCTTGCACAATGAGCCTGGTGCCGAAGAAAAGTGGTACGAGAACCTGACGAAGATGCAGGACGAGAACCTTTCGCATACCGAACGCACCAACGCCGCACTGAAGAATCTTTGGGACAAAGATTTGCAGGACATCGGCGACCGCCTGCGTCGTTTCGGCGAGGGCGAAATGGACGGCATCTGGAAAGAGATGGAAACCGACCTTACCAAGATTCAGGAAACGAAGATAAAGTTTGCCGAAGAGGTTGAACAGATTCTTCGTCAATACGACTTCGAGGCACAGGTAACGGAAAAGTTCATCGCTGCCTTGCAGAAGCTCAATATCTTCTTCCCTTCGATGACGGAGAACATGAAGGAGGGTGCGGCACAAGCCATGGCCGACTTGAACGCTATCTATCCGAAGTTGTTCAGCATTGACATCAATACAGAGGAAGGCATGGCATCGTTCAAGAAGCTACTTTCCGAGGCTAAGGGATTGAGTACCGAAACGCTGAACCTTGCGGCACAAGACCTTCAACTGCTTTACTACAAGACCTTGGAGTATGGCGATGCGATGGTGGAAGCTGCGGAAAAGGCTCGTGATAGAGGGGTGAAAGTAGCAACTACCCGTTATAAGAATACGGGCAAGCAGGATGAGCACGAAGCGAACATCAAGCGTGAAGAAAAGACGGTGGACGTGTACAAATCGGCTCAATCGCTTGGACTTGCCAGCGACATCATGGTTCAAGACCAGGAAGTGAAGATGTATCAAGCCCGATTGGAAGCGGCCAAGGATTATTACGAATACTTGAAAGCTGCCGGAGCTGATACCAAGGAAGCGGAATTGAAAGTACAGGAAGCATCTGCCGCACTTGCAGCCGCCATGGTGGAAAAGGTCAAGGAACAGTTTGATGTGCTCCGTTCGTATGGCAAAAACTTGGAGGACTTCGGTACCGATTTCGGCGAAGCAATTTTTGGAAGTATAGATGATCGTCGCGATG
>Ga0233378_1000193_pt1 | contig 16347 bp, 6 predicted proteins | sample ElkDunMinimDraft_7_FD_180690 | JGI IMG/M metagenome (GOLD analysis project Ga0233378, IMG submission 180690) | Fecal eukaryotic communites from dung pellets of Tule Elk in California, USA - Elk Dung E4 | ecosystem: Host-associated > Mammals > Digestive system > Large intestine > Fecal | place... | reverse complement strand
CGCGGGTAACAGAAGGGACGTTGAATCGCTTGATGAAGGTCACCCCTGTGGCGCCGTCCTTGTAGCAGACGTTGTAGATGGTGCGTGTGTCGTTTTTCTTGAATACAGCCACGTGGATGATTTCCGCCTTGCGCTTTTCACGCTTGCTCTTTTCCGTTTCGCCCACGAACACCTTCTCACTTACCTTGATGACCTTGTATGTTCCGTCGCGGTAGAAAAGGATGATGTCGTCGATGTCAGAGCAGTTCGATACGAACTCGTCCTTCTTCAGACCTGTGCCGACGAAACCTTCGGCGCGGTTGATGTAGAGCTTCTGGTTTGCCTCTGCCACCTTTGCCGCCTCGATAGTGTCGAAGTTGCGTATCTCGGTGAGTCGCGGATGCTCTGCTCCGTACTTCTTCTGAAGGAAACGGAACCACTCGGCTGTCACCTCAACGAGGTTTGCCAGGTCGCGCTCGATTTCTTCTATCTCTGCTTTTGTGCGTGCTATGAATTCGTCGGCCTTGTCCTTATTGAACTTAAGGATGCGGGCCATCTTGATTTCCATGAGTCGGAGGATGTCGTCCTTAGTCACTTCGCGCACGAACTGCGGATAGAACGGAGTGAGTCGTTCGTCGACGTATTCGCAGGCAGCGTCCATCGTCTTGGCGTTTTCGAACTCGCGTCCTTTGTATATGCGTTCTTCGATGAAAATCTTTTCGAGCGATGCGAAATGGAGCGCTTCGAGCAATTCGCCGCGGCGAATCTCCAGTTCCTTGCGTATGAGGTCTTTGGTATTGTCGACCGACAGGCGCAGCACGTCGCTCACCGTGAGGAACTTCGGCATCTTGTCGTCGATGACACAGCAGTTTGGCGAAATGCTTATTTCGCAGTCCGTGAAGGCGTAGAGGGCGTCAATGGTCTTGTCGGACGATACTCCAGGAGTGAGTTGTACGATGATTTCCACCTTGTCCGAGGTGTTGTCGTCCACCTTCTTCGCCTTTATCTTTCCCTTCTCCACGGCCTTCAGAATCGAGTCGATGAGTGTGGCGCTTGTCTTGCCGAACGGTATTTCGCGGATGGCAAGAGTCTTGTTGTCGATCTTTTCAATCTTGGCGCGCACTCTCACGCTTCCTCCGCGCTGGCCGTCGTTGTATTTCGACACGTCGATGCTTCCGCCAGTGAGGAAATCGGGATATATCTGGAAAGGTTCGTTGTGCAGGTAGCTTACCGCAGCCTCACAGATGTCGTTGAAGTTGTGCGGAAGAATCTTTGACGACAGACCTACTGCGATGCCTTCCACTCCCTGAGCGAGGAGGAGCGGAAACTTCACTGGCAGTCCGATAGGTTCCTTGTTGCGTCCGTCATACGACAGTTTCCATTCCGTAGTCTTCGGATTGAACACCACGTCGAGAGCGAACTTCGACAGGCGCGCCTCGATGTAACGACCAGCAGCGGCGTCATCACCCGTGAGAATGTTACCCCAGTTGCCCTGGCAGTCGATGAGCAGTTCCTTCTGTCCCATCTGCACCAGCGCGTCCTTGATACTCGCGTCGCCGTGAGGGTGGAACTGCATAGTGTGTCCCACGATGTTCGCCACCTTGTTGTAGCGCCCGTCGTCCATACGCTTCATAGAGTGCAGGATGCGTCGCTGCACAGGCTTCAGTCCGTCGATGACGTGCGGCACGGCACGTTCCAGGATGACGTAGCTCGCATAGTCGAGAAACCAGTTTTGGTACATTCCGCTCAAGTGGTGCGTAATGCCGTCCTTCATCTTTGTAGGGTCGTAGTCGCTATGCGGAGGAGCTCCGGCAGGGCGCACCTCTTCGCTATTGTTGTCAACGCCTTCTTCAGGAGTCGCATCAAGTTCGTTGTCGATTATTTCGTCGCTCATTGCTTATTTCTGGGGATTTAAGGTTTTGAGATTGCCACAAAGTTACAAAAAAAACGGGAAAAGCGTAATTGCCAGCGCGATATTTAGTTGATATAGTTGATAGTTCGTCTGTTGCCACAGTTTATTATGATATTGGTGCTCCGTTGAGATGTAAACGCTTAAGCATTTTTGAACAAACGCTTAAGCATTGATGAGAAAAGAATTTGCAAAAAAATATGAAATAGCGGGAGAATTGTATTTTTCTTTCTATTTTTGTAATCCATTTTTGGGGAAGAATCATGAATATGCTGCGACACCTAATATTGATTTTGTCGATGTGCTGTGGCATTATTGCATCAGCTCATCGATTTGAAACGTATACTACTGCTGACGGACTCCCGGGGAGTACGGTCAAGTGTGTTACACAAGACGGACAGGGTTATATATGGATTGGTACTTTCGATGGTTTGGCCCGTTATGACGGATATGGTTTCAGGGTTTTTCGTCATGAAGATGGCGACTCCACAACGCTGGTTGATAGTCATGTGGAGGTGTTGTGCAGTTGTGGCGACAGGGTTTTTGTAGGTACAACGAGCGGTCTCGATTGCATTTCCTTGTCAACAAGGGAGGTCGTCCATTGTGAATACTTGGATGCACAGGGGCGCAGGCATCCGGTAAAGGGTTATATGTCCGACATTCTGCTACATGGCAATACGGTATACGCAGCCAACACTTATGGCGAGGTATGGCAGTGGCGGTCGGACCAGTCCGATGCGGACAGCGGTTTGTTCACACCTTTTGAGTTGTCCTTAAGTTCGCCTATAATAAAGATGTGTCCTTATGGCAGCCGCGGGCAGATGTTAGTGCTTACAAGGGAATCTCTTGCGTTGGTTGATTTGTCAGACAAGAGGGTGTTGGCGGAAACGCCTGTGAGCAATATAACTAAGGTTGATAATTCAGGGCATTACACACTATATTATAGTAGCCGTATGGATGCCGTGATTATCGGTGCTGGCATAGGATCTTCTACTTATGCCTACCGCTTTTCCGATGGAGTATTCAAAGTTTTGGATATTGACCTTCCGAATGATGTAAAGGATGTCATAGACTATGACGGAGCGACATATTTTGCAACAGATGGAGGCGGACTCATTCGTAGGGAATCTGAAACATCTTCAGTCGTGTTCACACCGTCAAACAGCACTTTGTCAGGTTTTGCTGTTCATTCCCTGTTTTCCGATTCTGACAATAATCTTTGGGTCGGGACTTATCGCAACGGACTCAATCTGCTGTCGCCGTATTTAGACAAAGTGGTAACATACAACATGAAGAACGGGATGCTGCGCCACAATGTGGTTTCGGCTGTGTATGTACGTGACAATAAGATCTTTGCAGGACTTGACGGTGGAGGACTTGCGATTATAGACACCAAGACTAACTCTTCGCGCTCAATCAATTCAAGCAACAGCGGTCTTCCTGGAGATAATGTAGTAGGCATGGCCGGTGTGGGAAAGAATATATGGCTTGGCATATACCGACACGGACTGTATCGTTACGACATCGAAAGCGATGATCTGCATTATATTGATCTCGAAGCTTTAGGTGCCCACCAGCGTAAAGATGTGCTTTGGAGGCTTTGGAACGACGGCAAAGGCCATATCATTGCTCAAGGCGAACGTGTCAATGTTTTTGATGCGAAAACAGGGACCTTGCTCGATTCCTCATACGCCGGAACTAACCCGATGGATTCATTGATGAAAAAGCTCGAAGGTGAACCTGACCTTAGGGGGTATGAGTGCTTGTGCGCTTACAGCGACAGCATTGGAACATGCTATGTCGGTACGACAAAGGGTTTGGTTTGTTTTACCCCTAAAAAACTGTATAACAGTCCCCTCCATGTTGTGCGTTTCGAGCAGGCAAGCGTCTCCAACGATAGTTTGCCTATAGACTTAGGAGGGAAATCACAGGCGGAACTCTTATTGCCTTATAACAGCAACCGTATAACGGTGCATTTCTCCATACCGCAAATTATTTACGGCAGCCAGGCGCGTTTCAAGTATCGCATTGTAGGGCACGAAGAGGAGTATAAGGAAATACAGGGCGCAAGGAGTATTGTTTTCGGTCCGCTATCGTCAGGTAACTTCACTCTTGAAATTGCTCCCGTGTCGAATAATGCAAGTGTCGATACTGTTTGTTCTACTCTCTGCATCAGGATTATGCGTCCGTGGTACACAACATGGTGGGCCTTCCTCTTGTGGATTGCAATATTTGTAGGAGTTGCTGCAACGGTGTACCTTATTTATCGGCATCGAAGAACTATGGAGTCTGAAATATCTTTGCAGCAAGAGCAACGAATTCAGACTGAACAAAAGTATAAGAAAGCAGCTCAACAGCAGCGCGAAGCAGAAGAGGAACGCGAACGCGTTCTACGTCTGCTGCGACAGGGTATTGCTTCTGAGGACGGACTCTCTCCCGAAGACTCCAAGTTTATCAATGACTGCAAAGAATGCATCGTTCAGAATCTTCTAAATCCAGAACTTAGCGTTGATTACATCGCTGCAAAACTTAACATGAGCCACTCAGCCCTATACAAGCGAGTGAAGGCTATTACAGGTCATAGCGTTGTCGACCTCGTTATTGATATTCGTTTGAGTCGTGCCATAGAACTTATACGATCCGGAGCCAATAACATGACAGAGGTGGCTGACAGTTGCGGATTCAACGACCTGCGTAGTTTTAGAGCCACATTCAAGAGTCGTATGGGAATGTCTCCAAAACAATACGCAAAAGAGCTGTAGTCCAGGGGGTAAATGGCCTGTTTTCACGATTTTTATCCTTATAATAACATTTTTAGTCCATAATAGATGGTTGTTTTCGGTAATTTTGCAATCGAGAGAAACCGAAATTACACTAACAATCAATACTTATGGATATGAAAACTTACTTACGACTTATTTCATGCTTGTTAGCGCTGTTTGTGACAAACATTTCTGTAATGGCGCAAGACGATGTTACAAAATTCTTTTTGTCAAACTATGGCTTTGACTCCGATTTTCATTACACAGCAGACAGTAGGGCTGTGGTGAAGGAGGAAATCAGGGAAATCAAGGGATGGACAGCCGATCTCGGTGCGACATACACAATTACAGGTGTGTATGAATTCGGATTTGGAGGCACGTTCAACGGTGCCACAGTACCATCTGTCGGCTATGATGGTGAGGCTGGTGGTGGATTAGCTCTTTCTACCGGATGGGACGTGGCTTTCTGTTATTATCAGACAGTGACATTGCCTGCTGGAACATATACTATTAATGTACCTACATACAACGGCAAATCAGTGACGTCGGGAACTTCCAAACTTTCCTGGATTCCTGATGGCGGAACAGCAGTCGAGTCAGCCGTGAAGAAATATGCAGCCAAGGCTTGGACTCTCGACCAAATTACATTTACGCTTAGCGCTGCAACGACCGGTAAAATCCAGATTGGATACAAGTCGGCAAGTGGCGGTTCGGCAAACTCAGCCAACTTGCTCATTGACTATGTGCAGATTTTGGGCAAGGACATGGCAGTAGACAAGTCCGAATTGAAGGCAAGCATATCTGTGGCGGAGAAACTGTATGGCGAAGGAACAGGTGTGGGGGCCGATGTTCTGAAGTCTGTCTTGGATGCAGCCTCGTCTGTGTATGATTCGGAGACAGCCACGATGGTGGAGGTGCTGGATGTCACAAGCAAACTTGATGCGGCAATAGAAACCTATTGGATTGCCAATGCTACAGAAGACAATCCTTTGGATCGCTCGCATTTTATAGAGAACCCTTCGTTTGAGGATTATACTAACGGGTGGGATGTTATAAATATGGGTCGTCAGACCAATACGGTCTTCACTCTCAAGAAAGGGACCTATTACTTGGAGAAGTGGGCAGACAGAGGAAATAAAATTCCGAACGCAAGTGTTTCGCAGATTATTAAGGATTTGCCAAAGGGCAGATACCAGCTCATAGCCAGTGCGCTTCACATCCAGCAGACAGGTAGCGGTAGCACTACCAACAGCGGAAACCCTCAGACAGGTGCAACCCTTTATGCAGGAATGAATGAGGTGCCGGTTACTGCAATGGCACAATACACCGTGAACTTCTCTGTTGTGGGCGAGAAGGAGGATGTGGAAATCGGTTTGAAAGCTGTGAACCCTACAGGCAACTTCCTTTGTGTGGACAACTTCAGACTACAGTATGTTGGCGGAATTTCTTCGGTTGACTGCGTTGAGGAGATGAATCAGCTTATAGCACAAGGTGAGGAACTTATCGCTCTTGGCATACAGAACACTGTTGCGAAAGTTCTCAGAGAGGCAATGGAAAAAGCCGCTACAGCACTTAAGGGAACAGGTACGGATGCGGAAGGAAATATTGTGTACGACCAGTCTGCATTGGATGAGGCAAGAACCGGTCTCGTTGCAGCTATTGAAGAGGCGAAGATTTCACGCAGTCATTACGACAGTCTGAAGAGTCGCATCGACTATGCCAATAAGGTAGTAGGTTGGTGGGATGGCGAACCTTGCAAGGCAACAACTCTTGCCAACCTAAAAGTTGCCATCGAGGAGAGCAACGCCAAACTTGTGGACTACTCGCTCACTGTAGACGGAATTGATGCTGCAATAACAGCGCTGAACACTAAGATTTCGGCTGTCGATAAGAAGATTTACTGTAGCGGAAGTGCGTGCGGTTCGGACGAAAAACTTAAGAACCCTAACAGTTTGTTTTCTTATGAGCGAAGCATGCAGTCCAAGCATTGGGTGGTGTTCTGGGAATCTGGCTACGGATTGGGAGTTCCTAACGGTGTGGAAAACATACTTAAGACAGCCGACGAGGTGTTCGAACTCTATGCCAACCAACTTGGATTCTTAACAATCAATCAGGGCAAATCAAAGACTGATGACTACAAGATGATCATTCGTCTCAGATACAAAGACGAGTGGGAAGCAAACGGTAGCGGTATTGACAACAAGATTGGCATGCTCACACTTTCACGCTGGGCGTACTCTTCACGAGGCGGACAGACTTTGGCGCACGAAATAGGCCACTGCTTCCAGTATCAGGTTCATTGCGACAATGGCGACTGGCGCGGATGGATGTTTAACTGGGGAAAGTCAACCCAGAATCCGTTCTGGGAGATGTGTGCACAGTGGATGGCATATACCTATCTGCCTCAGCAGTTGTTTAACAACGAATGGTTCCACAAGTCTATCAACAATCTGCACCGCCATCCGCTTGCAGGCTATCTTCGCTACGAAAACTACTTTATTCAGAATTTGTTCGTTCAGAAGCACGGGTGGGACGCTGTAGGCCGTCTTTGGAACGAGTGCGATTATGGTGAAGACCCATTCCAAACCTATATGCGAACTCGTATGACAGGAACAGAGGCTCAGAAGCTAAATCAACTTGGCGACGAGATGTGGGAGTGGGGAGCGCGTATGACTACATTCGACTTCGATGCTATACGCGATTATGGTGAAAGCCGAATTCTGTACAGAAAACAGACAGCAATGATCGAAGACGAAGAAGGTTATTTGTGGCCAGACACAAGCATCTGCATAGAGAATTGGGGTAACAATGCTATCCGTCTTAACGCTCCTAGCACGACGAAAACTATTTACGTTGAGTTTGAGGGTATGGCCGGCAGCGAAGGGGGATACAATAACTACAGAGTTGACAATGCAGGATGGAAGATCGGTTTCGTTTCTTATAAACAGAACGGTACCCGCACTTATAGCGAGATCACGACCGTGACAGGCAACGACTCAAAGAAACTCATTTCATTCGAATGCCCTCCAAGCACTTACCTCTGGCTTGTTGTCAGCGGTGCTCCTACTGCATACTGGAATCGAGACATGATCAACTGGCTTGAAACTACTGCCGAGCAATGGCCTTACCGTGTTAAGTTCTACAAAACAAATATTTACGGCAAGGCAACGGATAATACAGATCCTACAGGCATAGAAGACGTTGTAAGCGAAAATAGCGGCAAGGCTGCTACGAACAATAACGTCTATTCCCTCACAGGACAAATCGTTCGTCAGGGCACAACTTCGCTCGAAGGACTTCCAGAGGGTATCTACATTGTGAACGGAAAGAAAGTTTTGAAAAAGTAAATCTTTTCATAGAGAAATTCCTCAGAAGGGGAAGATTAGTTTAGTTAAACAATTAGTAGTCAAAAGGGCCAAGTTCTAATATTTGGCTCTTTTGCTTAACAGAAGCAGAATCATGCGTAAAAGGATAATCTATGCCTGCATAGCAACAGCGTTGTCGCTTGCAGGCGCTCAGGATGTTTATGGACAGGGGGAACGTATTGATCTCTCTGGCATATGGCAGTTGTCACTCGACTCGACCAACTATGTACATACAATCAGTCTTCCTGGTTCTACCGACGAGGCGGGCATCGGAGAGAAGCACGTTGACGGCACTCCGCTTTATATCGACCGTCCCGAAACATGGCAACTTGCACGCCGCCGCGTTTTCATTGGCGAAGCATGGTATCGCAAAGAAATAGACTTACCTAAGTCATGGGCGGGCAAGCGAGTAGAACTTTCTTTTGAGCGTTGTATGTGGCAGACCCGTTTGTGGGTGAACGGTAGTCTTGTAGGTAACGAGAACAGCCTTTGCGCTCCGCACACTTACGACATTTCAAAGTTTGTCGTTCCAGGTAAAACAAACTCAATAAGTCTGTGTATAGATAATTCTCCTTACGTAAACCTCGGTTCGTGGAGTCACGGATATGCCCCTGGAATTCAGACTATCTGGAACGGTGCTATAGGCGAACTCTTCGTTGAGGCCAAGGACGAAATTTCGGTTGATGGCATACAATGCTATCCGTCACTGAAAGACAAGAGCGTTCGTGTCACAGGTGTCTTGAACAATCTCACTGCGAAGGATAAAAAGGGAACTCTCCACTTCCGACTTCTGGATTCCGAAGGACGCACTGTGCTGCGTCATAAGGAAAAGATTGTGGCTAACGGAAATGCAACGAACTTCGATGTGACGCTTCGCTCCGACAAAACTGTGAAGGAATGGGATGAGTACTCTCCCTATCTTTACACTCTTGAGGTGGAAAGCCGTTTCGGTGTGTGCAGGGACTCGGAGAAGGTGCGTTTCGGTTTCAGGGACATGGAAGTTAAAAACGGTCAACTTTTGTTGAACGGACGTACTTTGTTCCTTCGTGGCGAACACGATCCGGGCAGTTTTCCGCTCACGGGCTATCCTTCGATGGATAAAGACGAATGGGTGCGTATTTTCCGCATTGGCAAGGACTATGGCCTGAACCATTGGCGCTTCCATTCTTGGTGTCCGCCAGAAGCAGCCTTTGCCGCTGCCGACGAGGAGGGCATATACTTACAACCCGAACTTACCCTCTTCTCGCAGAACTGGGAGAACACTCTGGTAGGCCAGGATTCTCTCCGCGACGAGTTCCTCAAGTCTGAACTGCAGCGCCTGCTCGACACCTATGGCAACCACCCATCGTTTCTGTTTATGTGTATGGGCAATGAACTCAAAGGCAGCGAGGCTGTGTTGGAGCAGTGGGTGGCATACGGCAAGCAGCATGACCCTCGCCATCTCTATGCCAGCAATGCTAATCTTGAGGCTATGAGGAAATTCCTGCCTCTTGAGGGCGATGAGTTCCAGGTGGCTCATGCTGCAAGGGTTGATGGTCGCAGATATGAACGACGCATGGGTAGCTACTTCAATTCGGAACGTCCAAATACGGTGAATGACTATTCCCACACGATGAAATCGCCTTACGACGCAATGCCTGTCATAACCCACGAACTTGGGCAGTGGTGCGTATATCCTGATTTCCGTGAGATAGACCAATACACAGGTGTGCTTGCACCTCGAAACATGGAAATATTCCGTAGTGTTCTTCAGCAGAAAGGCATGGCCGACATGGCACAGCGTTTCCTTGACGCGTCGGGGCGACTCTCCACGCTGCTCTATAGGGAGGAGATAGAGCGCGTTCTGCGCACTCCAGGACTTGACGGTTTCCAAATGCTCGATTTGCGCGACTATCAGGCGCAGGGCAGTGCGCTTGTGGGCATCCTCAATGCATTTTGGGGTTCGAAGGGGTTAGTCACTCCTGAGGAGTTTCGTCAATCGTGCAACGACGTGACTCTGCTGTTGAAGATGCCTAAGCGCACTTGGCTATCAAATGAGAGTTTCACGTCGGAACTCGTGATTCCGAATTACGGTAAGGGGACTCTCAGCAATGTCGTTGTCCGTTGGCAAGTCCTTCACGACGGTAAGGTGTTGCTTTCCGACAGTCTGCGATGCGACCACCTGCCTCAAGGAGAAGTCACATCGTGCGGGACGATAAAATTCCCTCTCGGGCAATTTGCCGACAAGGCTGCGCAAATTCAGATAGTCCTTTCCGCATCGTCGCTCGGCATAAACAATAAGTACAACGTATGGGCTTATCCAGAGAATCAGCCTGCCGAACCGTCGGATATCACCATAGCGAGAGAAGCTACCCCCGAACTGCTCAAAAGCATTGAGAATGGTGCCACCGTACTCCTTGTCCCTAAGAGCTGGTACGATGGCGAACGTATGACATTTGCCACCCCGTTTTGGTCTACTCTCATGTTCGACTACCAACCTAAGACAATGGGTGTCGTGTGCAATCCGGCTCACCCCGTGTTCGCAGATTTTCCTACCGATTTCCACTCCGACTGGCAGTGGTGGGAGTTGACAGCCAATACTTGGGCGGCTCGCATCAACGATACGCCAATGGACTATCGTCCTATTTTGCAGGTGATAGATCACCCAGTACGCAATGACAAACTAGGGGCTATCATGGAAACCCGCATAGGCAAAGGGCGACTGCTCATCTGCACATTCGATATTCTGTCTTCTCCCGATAAGCGCATCGTGGCACGACAGCTTAAGAACAGCATACTCCGCTACATGAGTTCGCCTGATTTCAACCCGCAGGAGGTGGCAGGATTGAAAGAAGTCTTCTTCCGCAACCTTAAGAGCGAGAGTCCATACAAGTCGGTCAGCGTGGATCAGGAAAACCCTGAACATCCAGCAACGAATCTGCTAGACAAGCGTCCGTCTACCCATTGCGCATTTCCGCTGATGTCCGACAAGGCGGTGATTACTGTCGAACTCAAATCGGAAAGATACATCATCGGATGCAATCTGCCTGCCGATGCCGATGGTGTCAAGGCTTTCAGGGTCTATGTCACAAACGACAAGTCGCAGAAAGAGAACGTCATCATTGAGGGAAAAGGAAAGAGGGGTGCATATCAGGCCCTTCAGTGGGACAACGGGTTCACCGTGCAACGAGGCAAGAAAGGACGCTATGTCATAATCGAGATCGAAAAGTCGGCATCGCAACCAGCGTCAATGACTGAATTGGAATTTCAGTTTGGTGACTAATCCGATTTTATTATATTTGCATAAATATATGAACAACGAAAAACTTGATATACTATGAAAGGTAAACTATTGTCATTATGTGTATTGGCTATGGCGTGTGGCGCGTCATCAGCAATGGCCGACGACGGCAGGGAGTTGCGTCTGCACTACGACAGACCGGCAAGTTTCTTCGAAGAAGCGCTGGTTATAGGCAACGGACAGCAAGGCGCTATAGTCTATGGAGGTATTGAGAAAGACGTGTTGTCGCTCAACGATATTACTCTGTGGACTGGCGGTCCCGACAAGACTGTCTACAATCCCGATGCCCACAAAGCCATCCCCGAAATCAGGGAGGCTCTCGACAGGGAAGACTATCGCACGGCGGAACGTCTGCAACGCAAGGTGCAGGGACACTACTCTGAAAACTATTCTCCGCTCGGCAGACTGAGCATCACGAGGATAGGCGAGGATGCGGCGACAGATGTCACCGCCTATCAGCGATGGCTCGACATTAGCGACGCCACGGCGCAGACACAGTATCTGAAGGGCGGAAAACTCGTCAGCACCGACTATTTTGCTTCCGCTCCCGATTCGGTGATAGTGGTCCGCATGAAATCAAATACACCCGACGGCATCAATGCCATCGTGGCGTTCGACTCACAACTGCCTCACTCGGTAAGTGCCGACGGCTGCCAACTCCAGGCTGACGGATATGTGGCATACCATTCTTATCCTAACTACAACAAGGCGAAGCATTATTATGACCCCGACCGCGGAACACGTTTCCGCACCCTGGTGCGCATCATCACTCCCGATGCGTCACAGGTGAAGGCATACCCTTCGGGCGAACTCCGCATCTGCGGGGCAAGCGAGGCGCTCATCCTCATAGCCAATGCCACAAGCTTCAACGGATTTGACAAAGACCCTGTGAAGGAGGGTACCGACTACAAGGGCATCGTGGCACGCCGCATGAACCTTGCTTCAGCCAAGACATACGACGCTCTGCGCAAAACTCACGTTGAGGACTACAAGCGATTGTTTGGCAGGGTTGAACTCAATCTCGGCAAGACTGACCCCCAGACGGCATCGCTCCCTACCGACGTGCAGCTGAAGAAATACACGGATGAGAATCAGCAGAATCCCGAACTCGAGGCTCTCTACTTCCAGTACGGACGCTATCTGCTCATTTCCTGCTCACGCACTTCGGGCGTTCCTGCCAACTTGCAGGGACTCTGGAACGAGAAACTCCTTCCGCCTTGGAGTTGCAACTACACTACCAACATCAATATGGAGGAGAACTACTGGGCGGCAGAGACTGCCAACCTGAGCGAACTCCACAAACCTCTGCTCGACTTCATCGTCAACCTGAGCAAGACGGGCGGGATGACGGCAAAGGCATACTACGGAGTGGATCGCGGATGGTGCTTGGGGCACAACACCGACATCTGGGCCATGACGTGCCCTGTAGGACTCGGTGGAGGCGACCCTTCATGGGCTTGCTGGAACATGGGAGGCGCATGGGCGTCGACCCACATCTGGGAACACTACACTTTCACAGGCGACAAGGATTTCCTCCGCCAATATTATCCTGCACTGAAGGGTGCGGCAGAGTTCTGCATCGACTGGCTCATTGAGAAGAACGGCAAACTGATGACCTCGCCAGGCACGTCGCCTGAAAACAAGTATGTCACTCCCGACGGATTTGTCGGTTCAACCCTCTACGGCAACATGTCCGACCTGGCTATGATTCGTGAGTGCCTCATTGACGCACGCAAGGCGGCAAAGACGTTGGGCACAGACAAGAAGTTTGTAGGGGAAATCGACCGCACGCTCGCCCGTCTCCAACCATACAAGATAGGCGCAAAGGGCAACCTACAGGAGTGGTATCACGATTGGCGTGACCAGGATCCGCGCCATCGCCATCAGTCTCACCTCTTCGGCCTCTATCCAGGGCATCATATCTCGGTGAAGGAAACGCCCGACTTGGCTAAGGCATGTGCAAAGACGCTGGAGATAAAGGGCGACGAGACTACGGGATGGAGCACAGGCTGGCGTGTCAATCTCTTTGCACGTCTGCAGGATGCCCAGGGAGCTTACCACATCTACCGCAAATTGCTTCGCTACGTCAGCCCCGACGGCTATAGCGGCAAGGATGCCCGTCGTGGTGGCGGAACCTATCCGAACCTGCTCGATGCGCACTCTCCGTTCCAGATTGACGGCAACTTCGGAGGTTGTGCCGGAGTGGTCGAGATGCTCATGCAGTCGACCGAGGACTGCATCTCTCTCCTCCCTGCTCTCCCTGAACAGTGGAGCAGCGGAAGCGTGAAAGGAATCTGCGCACGCGGAGGTTTCGTTGTCGACATGACATGGAAGGACGGCAAGGTCGTTGCCCTCACCCTCACTGCTCGCAATGACTCTTCCACACGACTCCACTTCAACGGCAAGACCCTCAAGGTGAAGATGAAGAAGGGGGAGAGGTTAGAGGTTATGGGGTAGAGATTATACTGAATAAGCCGAAATGAGAGGGTGTATCAAAATGCAGAATCATTTTGATACACCCTCTTGTATTATATGCTGAAAGTAATGCGGAAGCGGGTAAGACCGTCGGTGTCGGTGCGTAGTGAGTAGGTGCATTGGTGCTTGCTGAGGATTTCTCTCACAATCATCATGCCGATGCCCTGTCCGTTTGGCTTAGAGGAGTAGAATGGGGTGAAGAGGTTGTGCGCCACTTCTTCTGATATGCCAATGCCGTTGTCCGTTACTATTAGTGAACCGTCAGCGTGAGTGCTTATCTCAACTAATCCTTGCTGGGTCTTGTCGCTTCTCATGCCGATGCTTTCGGCAGAGTTTTTCACGATGTTCACCAACGCTTGTTCCAATAGTGTACTGTCGGCTTTTACCATCGGATTTTTTTCGCACAGGTTGAGGCGCAGTCCTGCTCCGTGTTTCACACAGAGGGTTTCGAGAAATACGTGGCAGTTGTCCACAATGTCGTTTATAGGCATTTGGGTGAACACCGGTTCGGGTATCTTCACCACGTCGGCAAATCGGGTGATGAAACGGCTCATGGCGAAACAGCGGTCTGAACACACTTGTGCAAGTTCTTCGGGCAGCCCGTCCATGCTTTCGAGTAAGGATGTTATGCCTGCCACGTTGTTGTTCACCTCGTGAGCCATCATGCGGATCACCTTTCCGTAGGCTTTCTTCTCCGCTTCGAGCACTTCCTGCGTGAGACTTTCTATGAGAATGAACGGGTGGTGGAAGCCTCGGTCAAGGAAACTGAGGTGGGAGCATCGGTATATGGCGGAACTTCCGAGGCGGAACGTCTGTGTTGTCTCTCGCTCCATCTTGCCTATCTCCTTGGCAAGCAGTGAGTCGAACTCACCAATCTTCTTGCCCTTGATTGTCTCAGCCGACTTTATGTCGAGGAAATCCAGTGCAGCATTGTTGGCACTGGTGATATTGCCACTGAGGTCAAGCATTACTACACCCATTGGCGATGCGTCGATGAGAAGGTCAAGGAAGTTGTTCTGCTCGCTGAGTCGCAGATGCTCGTCCTTGAGTTTGTCAAGCAGACGGTTGAACACCCTCACTATTCTGTCCGTTTCTTTCTGTCCCACAGTGGTCAGTCTTGTTGTCAGGTCCTGCTCCATCAGCAGTTCCATACCGCTGCTTATTGACTTGATAGGACGCATGACCTTCCGGTAGAAATAGAGGAGAAACAGCAGTGCCACCACACAGAGACCTTCCGCCACATAGAGCAGTGTGGTAGGTTCATCCTTTGTGGCAATGATGGTCACTCCCAGCGATGCCCCGATGAGAACGGCGAAGATTATGAAGAAGTGGATGAGTTTCATTTCTTTTAAAGAAGTTACTTTATAGGAGTTATTGCTACGCAAAGAAGTTAAGGTGAGGAAGTTAAATTGGGGATGATGCAGAAAAGAGTCTGTTCAAGGAAACGTCCTTGTTAACTTCCTCTTTTAACTTCTCATTAACTCCCCCTTTTAACTTCTCATTAACTCCCCCTTTTAACTTCTCATTAACTCCCTTCTTATTTAATTCCATACTTTTCCAGTCGGCGGTAGAGTGCGCCTCGGCTGATGCCAAGTGCTGATGCCACCTTCGACATGTTACCTTGATATTTATCTATGGCGTTGATGATGAGTGTGCGCTCCGCATCTTCTATCGAACCGCTTGCCACGACGCTCTCTGTTGCGGAAGGCGATGCCGTGAGGCACGCTTCAAATTCTTTCTTCGTGAGTGTCCTGCCCTGATTCATCAGCATGGTGCGCTCCACCAGCCCTTTAAGTTCACGGATGTTGCCAGGGTAGGGCAGAGTCTTCAGATAGTTCATGGCATCGGGAGTGATTTCCACACGTTCCAGCCCGTTCTGCTCGCATGCCTTGTCGGCAAAGTGACGCACCAGTAGTGGTATGTCCTCTGTTCGCTCGCGCAGTGCCGGCAGATGTATGGTTATGAGGTTGATGCGATAGTAGAGGTCTTCGCGGAAGGTACGTTCTGCTACCATAGTGGTCAGGTCGGCGTTTGTGGCGCACACCACTCTCACGTCTGTTCGTCTCTGACGGCTGTCGCCCAGCACCTCGTAGGTCATGTCCTGAAGCACTCTGAGGAGTTTCACCTGGCTTGGCAGTTCCAGCTCGCCTATCTCGTCGAGGAATATCGTTCCTCCGTCAGCCAACTCGAAACGTCCCTTCCTGTCGTTGTAGGCATCGGTGAAAGCCCCTTTCTTGTGGCCGAACATCTCGCTCTCGAACAGCGAACTCGATATGCCTCCGAGGTTCACCTTCACAAATGGTTTGTCGCTCCTCAGGCTTCCCTTGTGTATGGCTTCGGCAATGAGTTCCTTGCCCGTTCCGCTCTCGCCCGTGATAAGTACAGGAGCGTTAGTCTTGGCTATGCGCTCCACAGTGTCGAGCACTTCACGCAGTGCGGCAGATTTGCCGATGATGGGCAGCCCCCTCCCAGCCTCCCCCATAAGGGAAGGAGCGTTATTCTCTTTTCTCTTGACTCCCTCCCTTACGGGGGAGGTTGGGAGGGGGCTTAGTGCCGTCTCCACTCGTTGCATCAGTG
>Ga0233378_1000185_pt1 | contig 16760 bp, 15 predicted proteins | sample ElkDunMinimDraft_7_FD_180690 | JGI IMG/M metagenome (GOLD analysis project Ga0233378, IMG submission 180690) | Fecal eukaryotic communites from dung pellets of Tule Elk in California, USA - Elk Dung E4 | ecosystem: Host-associated > Mammals > Digestive system > Large intestine > Fecal | place... | reverse complement strand
TAAAAACTATAAATAAAACTTATATTTGTAAGAATAAAACTAATATTTATATAAATAAAACCATTATTTGTACAAATATTACTTTTATTTATAGTTTTCGCCGCAGTGTCAATAAATTTCGACCGAGGAATCGGCAAATTTCCACCGAGGAAACCAAAGATTTCGACCACGTAAACAACCTGTTAACCCCCAAATGGCAGTCATCTGACACAAGCAGTTCATAGTCATCCCTCACACATTATTATATATAGAGCTGAAAGATTCGTCCCTGCACTACACAACAAAAAAGAACGCCAGCTACATCATCTCTTGCAATTAGCGTTCTTTTTGTGGACCAGCCTGGGCTTGAACCAGGGACCATCATTGGCCCATTGAAATCGGGCAACTGTCCTTCATCCACGTATGCAAAGAGTGCCTTGATGAGTTTGCCGGCATCTTCATCCGCCAAATAATCGATGCTGCTCGATGCTCGGTGAAAAGCAAAATTGTGTTAGCATCTTTCTGCATCGCCTTCTCCTTTCTGTTTCTGTTCCTCTTCCTCTTTCTTTTCTTCTTTCTGTTGTCCTTCACCATTAAGTTTCCTCAATACATCGCTGTACTTGTACATGACACGACGCGGTCCAACCTTGTTGGGGCGAAGAATGTCCAACTTGTTCCATCGCCACAATGTGGAGAAATCCACATGGAGCAGTTTTGCTGTTTCTTCACGGGTGATGAAACGCTCATCGTTATACACTACAGGACAGACATCATTCCCACGGGTGGCCTTGTCTTCTGCTTCAACTTTCATAACAATCAAGTTGCTTGCCATTTTCTCTACCAGAGCATCCAAGTCTGCTCTGCTCATCACAACCAGTTGGTTGCCTAAGATGGAATTTTCAGAATTCATAAAAGTATCTCTATTTAGTTATTAATATCCTCTTTCCAGCACTCTCTTCCATGAATGCCATTATCCGTTTATTGCCAGAGATAGTGGAAGATGCTAACCCGATTTTCACTGCAAAGTTATGCGCTGTTACAAGATTGAGCGAAGAAATAAATATGTAAGTAGTCTTTTTTAACCAGAGTTTATATTTGAGTATGAAATTGCAGAAATTATCATACTCGAAAAGTGTGTAGGGTGGTGTTTTCGTTCTTTCTCTCGAAAGACACTTCGTTGTTGTTCCGCACAAAGCGATAACGAGAATGAAAATTAGTATCTATATCCCATTTTGAACACAAAAATAGGCTTACGAACTCGTCATTTGCACAAAAAATCATAGAAGTGAGCCATTAAAAGGCATTTTTTGATATAACCAAAGGTTATACAAGATATTTTTGTAATTTTGTAGCCAATAAAAGACATAATCCGTTGAGAGCAATATGGAAAAGAAGATAGCTACTGATAAAGGTGAACCTAAGGTTATCGCAAAATGTGATAACCTTAATGAAGTAACCCCAAACCATGACGAGGTGATAACGTCGGTTGCACAAAGCAGTCCTGAAAGCGTTAGCATCAAGTCAATGATTCGACTTATCAGAGGACAGCAAGTGATGCTTGACTCTGATTTGGCTTTTCTATATGGGGTAGAAACACGTCGTCTGAATGAGCAGGTAAAACGTAACATAGAACGATTCCCTGACGACTTCATGTTCAAGTTGACCAAAGAGGAATTTGATTTTTTGAAATCGCAATTTGCGATGTCAAATATTACCGATAGGCAGGACTACAAGAACTTGAAGTCGCAAATTGCGATATCAAAATGGGGTGGAACAAGAAAACTTCCTTATGCTTTCACTCGCAATGGAGTTGCCATGCTTAGTAGCGTGCTGAGGTCACAGACTGCTGTTGGTGTCAATGTCAAAATTATGCGTGTTTTCACCGCCATCCCACAGTTAGTGAATAATAATGCTCAGATAATTCAGCGCATTTTCAACATTGAGCAACATCAACTGGAAACGGACGAGAAAATCAATGCTATCATCGAAAAAATAGAGAATTTTTCTCCCAAGATCATAATTAAACAGCAAGCTTATATTAATAACATTCCTTTCTTCTTCAAGCAGTGGGGAACTTGGGGTTGTGATGACGTTAAACGTAACAAAAAAGTTAACGGAAAGCTGCTGCAAGGAGAAATAATCCAACAAATGCCAAAATCTAAAAATAAAGCATAACTATGTCACGGCTCAGCGATTTATACAAGGCAATGGAGACATTGCAAAAAGAAGGTCTCTCACTGAATGAGGACTTAGAGAGACAGGTGAGTGAACTGGAAGAAGATATCATCAAGAAAGAGATTCTCCCTATAGTAACAGAGACTATTGAACCTGCATTGAAGCAGGTACAACGGGAACTTGTTCTGGTGGTTGACTATCATCCGGGTATGCCCATCAGCGTGTCGTTGTCTCGTAAGACAAATATTACGCAGCTGATAGATGCCAAGCGTTTGGAAGCAGATCCTGAGGTAGAGCATAAAGAGTTCGGTCCAAGAAAGAACAAGCGAACACAAATTGCTCCAAAGACTGGGCTGTGTATCCGAAAGAAAGACGGCTCAATACTCCAAGAGCATGATGCAGCAACCACATTTACTTCTGCTATCATAGAAGCAGGTTTGATGAGGGTGCGTGAGCTGGATGTTCGGTTCTGCCGTATCAATGTCGTCTCTACAACCAAGGACAAGAAATATGGTCATGCTCAACGCGAAGCAGCTCCAGGACTTTATGTTCTCACTCATAGCAGTACCAAAGACAAAAAGAAGATGTTGGATAAAATCAACAAGGCTCTTAACATGGGCTGGAAAATTGAGATTGTGAAATGATGCCTCATAGGCTTCTGGCAAGCGGAATTACAATCTCGTTTGGAGATGACAGAACCACAGGACAAGTCCAGGTAATTGAGCCTAATTGATGACTAACAACGATACAAAGATATGAAGGATAAAAGAATTTATGGGATGTTTGGCCCAAGGATAAAGGCCATGAGACTGGAACAAGGATTGAGACAACGGCAGTTGGCTGAATTGCTGGGGACTGACAAGCCCATGTATAGCAAGATGGAGCTGGGAGCACGACGTGTAAGACGCGACCAAGTTCCCAAGTTAGCAGAGCTGTATAAGGTTGACGAGAGGGAACTGATGAAACTTTGGCTGGCTGATGGCGTCTATGCCATCTTGAAGGAAGAGGACGAAACACTCCGTTTAGATGCCATTGACTTGGCAAAGGAGTACTTTTCAGGAGAATGATGGAGTGTAGTCAGAACCCTATCGGTTTCAAACAACTTGTTTTCGCAGTCGCACAAGATTGCGAAAACTTGCTTAAAATGGGGTCGAACTCAAACCGATTGTTTTCGCATTGTTTTCGCAAAACGAAAAATCAGCAACTTGAATTCTTCTAAGTTGCTGATTTTTAGTGTGGACCAGCCTGGGCTTGAACCAGGGACCTCCAGATTATGAGTCTGTTGCTCTAACCAACTGAGCTACAAGTCCGAACAATATGTTTTAGTATTGTTTTTGGTTGTTCTACCAAGATTCGAACTTGGACTGAGGGAACCAAAAACCCTAGTGCTGCCATTACACCATAGAACAATCCTAAGCACTATTGGCAAAAATGGTTTGCCTCAAATGCGGTGCAAAGGTAACGGTTTTCTTTTTATTGCGCAAATGTTTTTTTGCTTTTTTTCTTTTGCCTCAGCCGATTGCAATTTTTAAAGCCGAGTTCTTCAGCGCCAAATACATTGATTGTCATAACTCTCCTCATCAGCGCGAACTACCATAAACATATTTAATATGAAAAATTGCCGAAACACCCCATTTTGCCACATAGAACATTCAAAAACGCCTGTTTTTGCTCACTCAAAACTTAAATGTGCAATTTTATTGTATTTTATCATGATAAATTTTGCACGTTTATCAATATTTTTTCTAACTTTGCGCTCAGAACATTTTATAACAATCTATTTAATAACTTAAAAAATCAAGATTATGTCTGAAATTGAATCAAGAGTAAAAACTATCATCGTTGATAAACTCGGTGTAGACGAAGCAGATGTTAAGCCAGAAGCAAGCTTCACAAACGACCTCGGTGCTGACTCTCTCGACACAGTAGAACTTATCATGGAATTCGAGAAGGCTTTCGGTATCAGCATTCCAGATGATCAGGCTGAGAAGATTTCAACTGTAGGTGACGCTATCGCTTACATCGAAGCTAACGGAAAATAATTTTTGCCTACGCAAATTTATAGTTTAACGTTTGACGTTAATAGTTTTATCGTTTACCGTTCCTAACGTCTGTCGTTCAACGGTAAACGATATTTTTATATTATAAGACATACTTCTATGGAATTAAAAAGAGTAGTAGTAACAGGTATCGGCGCACTCACTCCGCTCGGATTGACAGCTGAAGAGTCTTGGGAAAACCTCAAGAAAGGCGTAAGCGGCGCAGGTCCTATTACTCATTTCGACGCTTCACAGTTCAAGACTCAGTTTGCTTGTGAAGTCAAGGGTTTCAATGCGAACGACTTTATCGACCGCAAGGAAGCTCGCAAAATGGACCTCTACACTCAGTACGCTATTGCTGCAGCAAAGATGGCCATCGCTGATTCTGGCATGGACATGGAAACTGTGGACAAAAAAGAAATAGGCGTTGTCCTTGGTGTTGGTATCGGCGGTATCCACACTTTCGAGGAAGAGGCTGGCAACTACGCCATCAACGGACCACAGCTCGGCCCTAAGTACAATCCATTCTTCATCCCTAAGATGATTGCCGACATCGCTGCCGGACACATCTCGATCGAGTACGGATTCCACGGACCTAACTATACAACAACTTCTGCTTGTGCTTCTTCTTCAAACGCTATCGCTGATGCGTTCAACCTCATCCGTCTGGGCAAGGCTAACGCTATTATCACCGGTGGTTCTGAAGCTGCAATCTGGCCTGCTGGTGTAGGCGGATTCAACGCTATGCACGCTCTTTCAACTCGTAACGACGACCCTAAGGGTGCAAGCCGCCCGTTCAGCGCAAGCCGCGACGGTTTCGTAATGGGTGAAGGTGCCGGTATCCTCGTTCTTGAGGAACTTGAGCACGCATTGGCTCGCGGTGCGAAGATTTATGCAGAAATGGCTGGCGCTGGAATGTCGGCTGACGCTCATCACATCACTGCTTCACATCCTGAAGGACTCGGCGCTAAGCTCGTTATGCAGCGCGCTCTCGCTGACGCAGAGATGGATCCAAGCGAAATCGACTACATCAACGTACACGGCACTTCAACACACGTGGGCGACATTTCTGAGGCTAAGGCCATCAAGGAAGTGTTTGGCGAAAGCGCTTACAAACTTAACATCAGCTCAACTAAGTCTATGACTGGCCACCTCCTCGGTGCTGCCGGCGCTGTTGAGGCTATGGTAAGCATCCTCGCTGTCAAGAACGACATCGTTCCTCCAACAATCAACCACGCTCCAGAAGACCAGGACGAAGAAATCGACTACAACTTGAACTACACATTCAACGAGGCTCAGAAACGCGAAGTGCGCGCTGCACTCAGCAACACATTCGGATTCGGAGGCCACAACGCATGTGTAATCTTCAAGAAGTACAAGTAAGTTTTTGAGTTTGCGAGTTACGTAAGTTCGTGGGGCTAAAGCTTTAACCTCTTAACTCCTAAACTTCTTAACTCCTAATAAAAACAACACATAGTGATTCATACTATATCAGATAGAGTAAGGCTCCTTTTCATCAAGAACAAGGAGCCTTACTTGCAACTATACAAGATTATGGGGTTCTACCCCCGCAACCTAGCTCCATACAACGAGGCGCTGAAGCATAAGTCATATGCCAGAGTTGAGAACGACGAAAACCGATTCCGCAACAACGAAAGGCTGGAATATCTCGGCGATGCTGTTCTCGGCGCCGTCGTGTCAGACATCCTGTATGAGTATTACCCGAAAAAACAGGAAGGTTTTCTCACCACCCTGCGCAGCAAACTTGTGCGTCGCAACACGCTCAACAAACTTGCCGTGCAGATGGGACTGCACAAATTCGTCAAGCATATCGGTCCCAGAACATCAGCCCACAACAGCTACATGAACGGCAATGCTTTTGAGGCGTTCATCGGCGCTATCTACCTTGACCGCGGCTACCCGTACTGCATGAAATTCATGCAAGAGCGGGTATTCAAGCATTACATTAATATAGAAAAGGTTGCCGCTACCGAAGAGAACTTCAAGAGCCGCCTAATAGAATGGTGCCAAAAGTACCAGACAGATTTCGCATTCAACACAGAAGACCTGCCAGAAGAGGGCAACAATACGCCTAAGTTTCACACCATTGTGACTATCGAAGACATAAATTGCGGCGAAGGCACCGGCTACAGCAAGAAGGAGAGCCAGCAACGTGCCGCCAAAGCCACAATCAATAAGATTCACAATGACAAGGCATTTAAAACGAGCGTCTTAGAGGCGAGAGAAAGAAGACTTAACCCCGAACCAGCCATCGAAGAATCCCCCAAGGAGTAGGTCGGTATAGCCCAAGTTTTCCCTATCTGTGTTTTTGCACACTTACAGTCTCTTTGTTTCATTTTCTATGCTCAAAAAGACCTGCTTTGTTTCATTTTTGCTGATTTTTGCACAAAATATAACTGTTTTGTTTCGTTTTTATTGCACGTTATGAGTTTAATTTATACCTTTGCGCAAAATTAAACAAACTGAGCAATTATGAAATATTCATGTGAGAAGGACACCTCTCTCATCAAAATCATTGAATCAACACTAAAGGAGAACTGGGATTCTAAGGCACTCACCGACTATGGTGTTAAAGTCGAGTTGGAATACACGTACAAGGAAGTAGCGCAGCATATCGCACGCTTTCACTACCTCTTCGAAGAGTTAGGTGTAAAGCCTGGAGATAAGATTGCCATTTGCGACAAGAACAGCAGCAACTGGGTTATCACCCTTTTGTCTACCTTGACTTATGGTGCTGTAGCTGTACCTATCCTTAACGACTTCAACTTGGAGCAGATCGAGAATATCTACGAGCACTCAGAGTCTGTGTTGTTCTTCTGCAGCAACCGCGTATTCACAGAGGCTGAGCGTCTTGACAAAAAGCAGATGATCAACGTTGCTGACTTCAAACCTTTTGCTGACGACAAGACTGTTCTTGCAGCTTTCGAAAGCGCAGAAAAGAAGTACAGCGCCAAGTTCCCTAACGGCATGCAGCCTTCAGATGTTTGCTACAAGGCTGAGGACCCAGAAGCACTCACTCTCTTGAGCTACACATCTGGTTCGACAGGAAACTCAAAAGGTGTAATGATTCCGAACCGTGCCCTCTGGTCAAACGTACTGTTCGCCGACGAGGTGCTTGCACTTGAAAAAGGCAGCAGAATCCTCTCCATGCTTCCGCTTGCTCACATGTACGGATTCTCTTTCGAGTTCCTTTACGAATTCTGCATTGGCTGCCATGTTCATTTCCTGACAAAGGCTCCAAGTCCGAAGATACTTCTCGGCGCAATCGCAGCAGTACGCCCATCCCTCCTCGTTGCCGTGCCGCTAATCATCGAAAAGATTGTTCGCGGACGCGTGTTCCCATTGTTACAGACTCCTCGCATGAAGTTCATGCTCAGCATACCAGGACTCCGCAACATCGTACACAGCAAGATTCGCCAGCAACTCCTCAAGGTGTTCGGCGGCAACATCTACGAAGTCGTTGTAGGCGGTGCTCCGCTCAATAAGGAGGTAGGCGACTTCCTCTCACGTATCAACTTCCCTATAACGGTAGGCTATGGAATGACAGAGTGCGCTCCTATCATCTGCTACGAAGACTGGAAATACTTCGCTAAGGGATCTTGCGGAAAGCAGGTGCCACGCATGGAAGTTAAGATTGACAGCCCAGACCCACACAACGTTGCAGGCGAGATTATCTGTAAGGGTATGAATGTGATGCTCGGCTACTACAAGAATCCAGAGGCTACTGCTGAGGCTATCGACGCTGACGGATGGCTCCACACTGGCGACCTTGGCACTGTCGACAGAGAAGGCAACGTGTTCATCCGCGGACGCAAGAAGAGCATGCTCCTCGGCGCTAACGGACAAAACATCTACCCTGAGGAAATTGAGGACAAGGTGCTCAGCTACACTCCATTTGACGAGTGCGTAGTTGTTCAGCGCGGCGAAAAACTCGTTTGTCTTGCATACATCACTGACGCTGCAGTAGAGGCTAAGGGCATCAGCCGCGAAGAGGTGGCAAAGAACATCGACCAAATCCGCAACGATGTCAACGCCGTCCTTCCGAAGTACGCCAACATCTCCGAGTTTGAGATTCGCAACGAAGAGTTCATCAAGACTCCAAAGAGAAACATCAAGCGTTACCTCTATTCTTGATATTAGGAGGTAAGGAGTTAAGCGTACAATATCAAAAACCTCACAACCCCATAAAAATAAAGTTAGGGCATCCCTTGTGGATGCCCTTTTTTTATTCTAATTTTACATCCGTAAGCTGCAATTTAAATATGTTTATACACCTTGACACAACAGACTCGACCAACAGCCACCTGCGTCGCATGATTGACAACGGAGCGGAGCTGCCCGACTACACTGTAGTGTATGCCACAGAGCAGACTTCCGGCAGAGGACAGAGAGGCAATTCATGGGAGTCGGAGCCTGGCAAAAACGCCATTTTCTCGCTTCTGTACAGCCCTATAGCCATTCCAGCAACCAGGCAGTTCATCCTGTCGCAAGTCATCGCCCTGTCAATTGCAGACACCCTGTCGAAATATACGGAAGGCATCTCAATAAAATGGCCTAACGACATCTACTGGCACGACAAGAAGATAAGCGGTACTCTTATAGAGTGCGACCTCAAGGGCAAGAATGTCTGCACCTGCATCATCGGCTGCGGCGTCAACATCAATCAGACGGAGTTCTTGAGCGACGCCCCTAACCCCGTGTCACTAAAGATGATTACAGGCATGACCTACGATCCTCTTGCCATAATAAAAGAGATAGTGGATGAATTCCATAACATATACCGAAATGCGAGCATAGGAAGCATCATAGCCCGCTACATGCAGAAACTCTACCGCAACGACGGGCTGCTACACGCTTACGAAGATGCCAACGGACCATTCCTCGCCAGCATACACGGCATAGAACCCACGGGCCACCTGCTTCTGCAGACTGACGACGGCGACATCCGCCGCTACGAATTCAAAGAAGTGAAATTCATCATCTGATTTACACCAGCGAATAACATTACGCACCGGCGAAATAACTGCAAACTCAGGCTGAGTCCGTACAAACACAGTCTAAATCCGTACATACTCAGTCTAAGTTCGTACAAACTTAGACTAAGTATGAAGTTTTCAGCGACCCCATAAACATAAAACATCCAACCATAAACATTAAACAATACATATGAGCAAACCTACAATGCAGAGGGTCAACGCCCTCAGAGAAATAATGAAGCAGAACGGCATAGATGCATTCATCACTCCAAGCACCGACCCGCATTCAGGCGAATACGTGCCCAACCATTGGGAATCGCGCGCATGGATTTCAGGATTCACAGGCTCGGCAGGAACTGCTGTGGTGACAACCGACAAAGCAGCGCTCTGGACCGACTCGCGCTATTTCCTCCAGGCTGCCGACCAAATCAGCGGCACAGACTTCGTGCTGATGAAAGACAAAGTAGAAGGCACGCCAAGCGTGTCGCAATGGCTGAGCGAAGTATTGCCAGAGGGGGCAACCGTAGCCGTTGACGGATGGGTCAACACCGTGACAGCAGTAGAAGACTTGAAAGACGAACTGGCCGCCTATGGACTTAATCTGCACACAGACCTCGAACCCTATGCGCAGATATGGACTGAGCGTCCCGCACTGCCAACAAGCGAAGTGTTCATCCAGCCACTTGATTTGGCCGGCGAATCAGCCTCAAGCAAGATTTCCCGCATCCGCGCCAAAGCAGAGGAGAGCGGTGCCGAAGCCGTACTCGTTTCAATGCTCGACGAAGTGGCTTGGACTCTCAATCTGCGAGGCGCTGACATAGACTACAACCCCGTATTTGTCAGCTATCTGCTCATCACCACCGACAAAGCCATGCTCTACATCAACCCTGCAAAGGTAAACACAGAGGTTGCCGAATATCTCAAATCGGAAGGAGTAGACATGCAGCCATACGCCGCCATCGAAGACGCACTAAAATCGCTTTCCTGCAAAGTGCTCGTACAACCCGACAAGACCAACTATGCCGCCTATTCATGCATAGCCAACCCTGTGCGCAAGGACTGTCCCGTATCGACGATGAAGATAATGAAGAACGAAGCTGAGATACGTGGCTACCACAGCGCCATGCTCAAGGACGGACTCGCCATGGTCAAATGGATGAAGTGGCTCATCCCTGCCGTTGAAGCCGGCGGACAGACCGAACTCACGCTCGATGAGAAACTCTACGCCTGCCGTGCCGAACAACCGTTGTTCCGAGGCGTAAGCTTCGCCAGCATCATGGGATATGCCGCCCACGGAGCCATCGTCCACTACGAACCGACTCCCGAAACCGACGTCCCAGTAGAGCCAAAGGGACTGCTGCTAATCGATTCAGGCGCACAATATCAAGACGGAACGACCGACATAACCCGTACAATCCCGCTCGGTCCGCTCACTTGGGAAGAGCGACGCGACTACACCCTCGTGCTTCGCGGATTCATCAACCTCGGCCGCGCAGTGTTCCCACGCGGCACCTACGGCACACAGCTTGACGCCCTTGCACGCACACCGATGTGGCGCTACGGCATCAACTACCTCCACGGCACAGGCCACGGCGTAGGTTCGTTCATGAACGTGCACGAAGGCCCTCACCAGTTCCGCATGAACTACATGCCCACACCGCTCCTCCCAGGCATGACCATCACCGACGAACCAGGCATCTACATAGCCGGCAGCCACGGAGTGCGCCATGAGAACACCATGCTCGTCGTTCCCGCCGACTTCGGCGACAAAGGACAGCAGGGCAACGAGGGACTGACCTTCGGTCCTTACTACACCTTCGAGCACCTCACCCTCTGCCCTATCTTCACCTCGCCTATCCTCCTCGATATGATGGAGCGTGAGGAGATAGAATGGTTCAACGCCTACCAGCAGATGGTCTACGACAAACTATCTCCGCACCTCGACGAAGAACATCGTCTCTGGCTCAAGGAAATAACCAAAGCAATCTAACCCCCATTTAAAACAGAAAAACCAAAAGCGGGCAGCCCTTTCGGACTGCCCGCTTTCTTTATGATATGCTCTATTGATTAATAGATACTTGCATACATGTAGAGCATGTGGCTGTAGCCAGCATATTGGCCAACAACGATCAAAGCTCCGATATTACCGAAATCAATCGTTCCGTCTCCGAGAACACCTACGATGTCAGCCTCCATGTCATAGCTGATTCCGGCGCTGCCATATTCAAATGAACCATATTGGTAGTCGCCCAATGATGTGTCAGGAACCAACTGACCTGCAGGTATTGTACAAGTTCCGTTTTCCACATCAAACACGAGTTTGATCTGTCCCAATGGAGCTCCTGTTTGACTTGAAGCGATACCAGAAATGTATGCTACAGACTCGTCATTAGAATCTGGAGATATAGTAACAGAAACTGGATTCTCGGCACCAGTGAAGAGGTCAAGTCCTGTGAAAGTCTTTGCCCCAAGATATTTAACGAGAGGGTGTGATTCCATAGTGAATTCCTGCGCTTCTGAAACAACGAGTTTGTTTGCAGTAAGAGCGTAAGCACAAGCATAGTATGTTGCGCCAGGACTAAGCATCAGAGTCAACTGACCGTTTTCATCAACGGAATAGGAAGTAGAGTTTTCCAATGTTACCTCTGGGCTCTCACTAAGCATCACGCCACATTCTAGTGCAGCAGGATTGCCATCAGTCAAAGACACGGTAAATGTTGCTTCGTATTTGTTGACAGACACTTCAAGAGCCGTAGTAGGCTCTGTAACGGTTGTCACGCGTGTTTCGTCCAATGTCTTGTCCTCCTCACAAGAAGTCAAGGCAAAGCCGCACGCAAGGAATAATAATAAACCTATCTTTTTCATCTTTTGATTCTATTTGATTATTTGTACTTTGATTCAGTTGGAGCAGGGTTCTGGTCTTCTGCGTTCAAATCAGCACTATTGTCCAACTCACGCAATGGAATCTGGAAATGCAGATACCAGCTGTCAGGAGCAATTGTGTACTGTGCACTTGCAAGGTGGTTGCTTCCCTCATAGTTGCGCTCCACGCCCTTCTTCAGACGCAAGTGGTCGAACAAAGAGAATCCTTCGCCCCAGAGCTCAAGACGACGCTGCTGATAAACCTCCTCTGGAGAAACAGATGTCTTGTTCCATGAAGGATCGCGCTGGCTCATGAGTTCCTTCAATACTGTTGCTGCGGCAGCACCATCACCCTTGTGAGCCAAAGCCTCAGCCTCGTTAAGAATCATTTCTGACACACGCATGTAAACATAGTCTGCTTCCCAGTTTGCAACCTTCTTGAACTTGAGGTTTGTATAGTCAGGAAGTTCACTTTCGTACTCTGTATATTGAGCACCGCTCTCGCTATGCTTGAACAAAACCTTGCGGGCATCATTCTTGCCCATCATGCTATAAAGACGAGCGTCAATCATGCGGTATGCACCAACTTCGCCGCCATAACCTGCATCGTAAGAGCAAACGAATGAGAAGAATGATGCGAACATTGTTGTTGTCACAGATGTGATGTCAGCACCCCACATCCACTCCTTAGAGTTGATATTGTTGAATGCCTCGTTTGCAGCAAGTTCTGCAGGAGAGAATACAGAGTATCCCTCGCGAGCCTTGCGAGCGTAAGTGATGGCATCGTCCCAGTTGTTTGTAACGAGACAGATACGAGAGTAGAGACCTGAAGCCACCTGAGCGTCGATCATAGTCTTGTCAGGACGCTCCCAGCCTTCAAGAAGTGCGATACCAGCCTTAAAGTCTTTTTCTACCTGTGCATACACCTTGTTAAGTGGCGCACGACCAGGGATTGCTTCAGCCGACTCAGCGTTAGTCAAAACAACAGGTACGCCTGGAGCCTCTTCGTTACCGATGTAAGTCTGCTGGAACATCTGCGCAAGATAAGCATGAGCAAAAGCACGGTAAGTCAAAGCCGCACCACGGTATGCCTTCAAGTCTGCATCTGTCACTTCTGGCGAAATCAATGCAATAATCTCATTAGCCTTAGCGATAACTGTGTAGAAGAAGTTCCAATAGAAATAAGGGCGCTTGTACTGCTCTGCCCAATAGTCAAGCTCATAGTCGAAAGTAAACCAACCGTTACCACGAATATAGAATGCCAAGTCATCGTTCATCACGTCACCGAGGTGATAGATACCCATCAAACCGAAGTCTTCATGTACGGTATTTGCGCTACCCTGAGTATTGTACTGGTAAGTGTAGTTGTTCAGACCTAACATGAGAGGTTCCACAACGTCTATCAACGCATCAGGACTGGAATTTCCGATTTCGTCGATTTGGTCTTTGCTCACAACGCTTGCATCTTCCACTTCGAAGAAGTCTTTGCTACAGCTCTGGAAACCCAAGCAAGCGATGGCAGACAAAATTAATATCTTATTAAATTTCATAATCTTCTCTATTGTTATTTATTAAAATTCCATGTTTATACCGAGCGATATAGTACGCATAGCAGAGTAGTTGTATCCAGTATCACCTGTGAATGACTGACGAGGGTCGAGTCCCTTGCGTTTAGACCAGAGGAACATGTTGTCGCCCACTACGTATACACGAAGTTTCTGGATGCCAAGTTTGCCAACCATTGAGCTTGGGAATGTGTAGCCAAGCGTTACGTTGCGAAGACTCAAGTATGATGCTGATGTCAAAGCATAATCACCCTGTGCGCTCTGGTCGAGTGAACCTTCCTGCAAGCGTGGCACGTTTGTGTAGCGGTTTTCTGGAGTCCAACGGTCAAAGATGTCCTTGTGCCAGTTATGTCCTGCATCTCCTGCGTTCATCAAAGACTGGTACTGAGTGTCATATACATAACCGCCAATCTGGTATGCAAAGTTTGCTGTAAGGTCAAATCCATAAGCCTCAAGAGTTGTAGAGAATCCACCATATACGTCAGGTATAGGCGATTTGCCCAACTCGTAACGTGTAGCGTTAGTAGTACCAACTACAGTCTTACGTCCGATTACATTACCTTCTTCATCAAGTTCGTCAGCCCAATAGAGAGCGTCTCCGTTTTCAGGGTCTACACCTGCAAATTCATAATCGTAGTAGTTGTAGATTGACTCGCCCTTCTTGCGGAAATAACCGCCAGTAGCCCATCCGTCCTGAGGGCGGTCTGCAGGCAACTCAAGGAGTTCGTTCTTGTAGTGAGTAGCGTTGAGAGCCACGTTCCATCTGAAGTTGTCCCTCTGGAAGATGTCATAAGCGAGTTCCACCTCTATACCCTGGTTGCGCATAGACATTGTGTTTTCCCAGATAGAGCCTGGAAGACCCATTGATGGTGGCAATGGCTTAGCGTAGAGCAAGTCGCGAGTGTCCTTACGGAAGAACTCGATGTTACCGCTCAATCTGTTCCAGAGGCGGAATTCGAAACCTGTATTGAAGTTACGGCTCTTTTCCCATGTAAGGTCTTTGTTTCCGCGACGGATGTAGTTGATACCGATGTTACCACCGTTTGAAACTACCTGATACATGTCCAAGTACATGCGGTTGTACGGAGTTCCGTCGTTACCCTGAGTACCGTAGCTGGCCTTGAACTTGAGTTCGTTAACCCAATCTACATTCTCCATGAACTTCTCGCGGCTGATGCGCCAAGCTCCACCTACTGACCAGAATGTACCCCAACGGTTGTCTGGGTGGAACTTAGAAGAAGCGTCACGACGTATACTTGTAGAGAAGTAGTACTTGTTGTCATAGTCGTATTTCAACTGTCCGAAATAACCTTCAAGAGAGTATTCTGCTGCGCTTGAGTTTGCATCACCCAAATATGCACCATTGGCAAGTTCTGGGTTGTCAGGCACGAGGAAGTTCTCCTTGTAAGCAGTCAAACCTTCGTTGCGATCGTTCTTAGTCTCATGACCGAGCAATACGTCGAAGTTGTGAACGTCGTTAAATGTCTTGTTCCAGTTGAGCAACTGGTTGGCATTGATAGCGAAATAGCGGTCAGAAGTGATGTAGCTACGTCCGTTCACATTCAAAGCGTCACCGCCGATAGGAGTCTGGAATGAAATGTTACGGCTATTGAAGTTGTCAATACTTGCATTGATTGTCAACTTGAAGTCTTTCAAGAACTTGAACTCGGCATAAACCTTAGCGTTGACAGCGTCTGTTCTGGTTTCCTGAATATCTCTGCACTGAGTAGCCAATGGGTTAGAGTTTGCATAGATAGGACGTTTGCCCATTTCCACACCATAGTCGTAGAGCACGTTGCCGTTAGCGTCATACAATCTCTCACCGTTAGCGTCGTACTGGTAAACAGGGTAGATAGGAGCAATAGTCTGACCTGAGAAGAAGATTGAAGACTGAGAAGTTCCACCTACATTAGGCGAGTTGATTTCAGTGTTAGTGTAAGCCAAGTTGAAACCAGCCTTGAACCAGCTGTTGATGTCGTGGTCAACCTTCACGCGTGCGTTCAGACGCTTCATGTCAGAACTTACTGTATATGAATCGTCATAAAGGTAACCTACTGAAGCGTAATACTTAGTCTTTTCTGTACCACCGCTGAAAGAGAGTGTATTTTCCTGACGGAAACCTACTTCAAACGCCTCGTCCAACCAGTCGTCATGATAGAGAAGCTTAGCATTAGGGTTCAAACGACCTGTAACAGGGTCAACCAACAAGTGGTCTGCCACGTTGTAGTTGTTATATCCACCCAAGTTCTTGATGAGGTTGGCAGAAGCATACTGACCTGCAGCCAAATAAGACTTGCCAGTTGATACCGCCTGGTTACGCATAGACTCCCAGTACAACTCATAGTACTCTTTTGGACTCTCGAGGAAGTCGTAAGCAGGCACACCACGCATGTTGATACCTGTACGGTTCTCGAACGTAACCTTCACCTTACCTTGCTTACCCTTCTTTGTAGTGATGAGCACAACACCGTTAGAACCACGCGCACCATAAAGAGAGTTGGCAGCAGCATCCTTGAGCACTGTCATTGACTCGATGTCCTGAGGAGCAATCTGGTTCAAGCTTCCTCCATCGAAAGGCACACCGTCAACAACGATGAGCGCTGTTTTGCCAGCACTGATAGAACCGATACCGCGAACGTAGATGTTCGCACCAGCACCAGGCTGACCTGATGACTGCGAAATCTGCACACCGGCAACAGCACCTTCGAGCGACTTGCCGACATTAGAAGTCTGAAGTTCAGCAATCTTCTCACCCTTGATTACAGCAGCCGATCCTGTGAACGAAGACTTCTTCGCTGTACCGTAAGCCACAACCATCACCTCGTCAAGAGCCTCAGTGTCTGGCTTGAGATTGATTGTAAGAACTGGCTTGATAGCCACCTCCTGAGTGTGCATACCGAGGTAAGACACATGAACGAACTGTGCATCATTAGGCACATTCTTGAGGGTGAACTTACCGTTCACGTCTGTAGCGACACCGATGCTGGTTCCCTTGACCATCACTGCGGCACCGATAACGGGTTCACCCGTCTGTGCGTCGTACACTGTACCCGACACAGCCTTCTGGGCGAAAGCCATACCTACTGCCATAACGAAGCAAGCAAGTACTAAGCATAATCTTTTTCCCATTTTTAATGATTTTA
>Ga0233378_1000179_pt1 | contig 17404 bp, 7 predicted proteins | sample ElkDunMinimDraft_7_FD_180690 | JGI IMG/M metagenome (GOLD analysis project Ga0233378, IMG submission 180690) | Fecal eukaryotic communites from dung pellets of Tule Elk in California, USA - Elk Dung E4 | ecosystem: Host-associated > Mammals > Digestive system > Large intestine > Fecal | place... | reverse complement strand
GAACGAAGTTTTGCAATAGTAAACACATTCGGATTATCCCAGCCCTCTTTCAGTGTCCACTTTGAGAAAAGGAAACGCCGTGTATTCCACGTACCGTCTTCATTCTTAAACGCAAGCAATTTTTTCTTGTTCCGTAAGATTTCGTCCACCTCAGCCGCGATTGCCTCATCTGATTCACTATTATCTTGGGCAAAATACCCTGCACGACAAGCCGAAATGTCATCAAGACTCGCTTGCAGATACTCAGCATATTTAGGTGAATTTTCTTGGCGCAGTTCTTCCTCCAGACGTTTTTTCAACAATTCATCAAACAAGTCCCTAAGCCATGCATTTTCACCCTTATCATCCCCACGAAATGAAACAATATTATCAATAAAGAACAAAGCCAAAGACTTTATCTTGCTCGCACGCTCAAAAAGTTTTCTCTCCGTTTCAAAATGGCGTTGTATGGCAAGACGCACCATATACTCTTGATAAGAGCTCGCATATATGTCAGCAGCAAATTCATCGCCTACATATTTTTCTTGTCCATTCGATAGTTTCACTACCGATTTTGTTATCTCTGTAATTGTAATCCCTGCCAACGAGTCACTGAGAATCCCAAGCGACTCACCCTTATGCAGTTCGTAACGCGACATCGCTTTCCCTGTCAAATGATGCAGAGTTACAACCTCCCTATCTTTTATTGAAACAATCTTAACCTTCTCGTTCTCCGAACCTACAGGGTTAAAATGTTCTTTAGCGACACCCTTTATTAAGTTCTGGTTAAAAGCATCGCAAGCAGTGAGATTATATAACAAATTCAAATAATCCTTCTTTGTTTCCTTGTTCTTTCCCTTACCTACCGTTATTTCAGGGAATGTCGCACCAAAACGTATTACACATTGCGGAGCCATCTCACTCAAAATACGCTTGTAAGTTGTATTATTACGTTCAAATCGATGCGGCTCGTCAATAATAACAAAAGGTTTTGTAGCTTTAATAGCGTTTAATGGACGATTGAAGTTCTGAACAATGGTTTCATAATCCGCCCTGTCAAGCACCTTGCCTTTTTGCAATAGTTGTTGATTTACAATCAGAACATATATACGGCCACGCATCAGGCATGAACCATTCACAAATTCTCTCACTGACGATGGGAAAGGAGTTCTGCCCTTCTTCTTTTTCGTCTGCGCCACAACTTCACACAGGTCTATCTCCGTACCATAGCCAAGAGTGTCCCGAAAATGGCGTTTCACGTATGGATCGCTAATAAACTGCACGACACCCGACTTTACAGGCAATGAATGAACAACTATAACAAACTTGTTGAAGCCATAGCGCTTATGTAGTTCATACATGGCATGAGTGTAGACATAAGTCTTTCCCGTACCTGTTTCCATCTTAATATCGAGGTTGAGAGTCCCATTATCAGGTTCTATAACCTTATCGTTATACGGGCGCAACTCTTTTTCGTATATGATTTCACGGATATACAGTCCCAACTGAGCATCCCCTTGTTTCAGCGAAGGATTCTCACATCCTCTCTTGGGCGATACAATCTGTGCCCCTTTGAACACATGGGCTATACGATCTACTGGAATTTGCTGGTGTTCCAATCCTTGTTGCAGAATAATGTCCATGTACGTTCCTCCTTAGTATCTCACATCAATATTAACTTTCACCTGTTTCTCCCCTTCGTTCAACAACGGCAGATTTGTACGCAAAGCATCCATCATTGCATAGTTCATATTGTAGCCAAACGCTACCACATTATGAGGATTCCACGGAGTTGGTTCACCATACTTGTCCACAAGAGCCGTCATAGCATCTACACTCAGCCCCTCATCCAGCAAATACAGATGATCGCCACATTGATATGCTGTATAATCGGCAAGTTGTACTGTCTCTGTAGGAGTAGTCAAACCATACCCATCACGCACTTTCCATGTGGCAAGAACTGTTTCTCGTCCAAAAACATCCAGCATACCATTTGCAAAAATTATATTCTCTGGACTAAACTCTTCCATCTTGTCAAGCACTTTTTCAGGAAGTTCCTGCAAGGTGTAGTGCTTAAAGCCAAGGTCACCCGCAAACAAAGGATTTTCGACCTTTATTTTAGCAGCAGCACGCTTGATGCGTTCTTGACCCACTTCGTCTATAGTACGATAGCCAGCCTTATAAGCCTCAGACTGTTCAGGGCATTTTTCCATCCATTGCACAAGGATATACTTCAAATTCAGACCTTCTTTTTCCACATTCAACTGCATCAAAGAATCAGCAGTTGTTGCAGACCCTGAAAAGAAATCCACAACTATGGCATTTTCCGCATTACTGATTTCCAACAGATATTTTATGAGCGACGTTGGTTTCGGATAAGAAAACACTTTTGCACCAAACAAGGATGTAACCTCTTTTGTTCCGTCCTGCGACATACCTATCTTATCCGGTAATTTTGTCGTCACTGAAATCTGTCCGAACTTATCCCCTGCCTTCTTTATATCATCCTCCTTCCAATAGCGCAACACGGGTTTGCTGATATTCAAGAAATCATAATCACCCGGGAAAATTATGCGATTGGAATCATAATATTCCTTGAAAGTCTCCTCATTATTAGCCCATACTCTATTAGGATTTGCAGGAAATTCTTCGCCTGTTATTGGATTTACTATTGTAAAATAGCAATTTGGCCTCTCAACAGCAGTCCTTTGTGTTGTCATATCGTGAATTCTCCAAGGTTTTCCCGGAAAATCAGGAGTTTCATAATATTTGCGTCCTTTACCTTCTATGCCCGACATAAACTCATCACTCCTCGCATAAACAAGCACCCACTCATAATCTTGCGACACACCAAACGGAACATCCGACTTCGCAGTTCTCTTTCGCCACGGAATTTGCGCCACAAAATTTTCCTCTCCAAACACATAGTCACAAAGCAACTTCAAATTTGCCTGCTCATTATCATCAATGCTGATAAAGATAACACCATCCTTGGAAAGCAACTGACGCGCCAACTGCAAGCGTGGGGACATAAACATCAGCCAAGCCGAATGGCTGGAACTACCACGACTCGTCATGTCAAGAATACGGCGTGCCTCCTCTTCGTCTACACCCAAACGCTTTTGTAACTGTTCGGAAGTAAACGAAAATTTGTCATTATACACAAAACCATCTGTTCCCGTATTGTATGGAGGGTCTATATAAATGCACTTCACCTGCCCTGCATAGGATTTCAACAAGTGCTTTAGCGCATCCAAATTGTCGCCACTGATATAGACATTCTCGCTATTAATGTTCTCAGGCTTTGAATTATGTTCTTCGTCAGGCACCACTACTGTAGTAGTATCTAACGACGCTATAAGATTAGCATAATCCTTGCCCAAGAAGTTGAGCGAATATCCCTCACTCGTAAATTCCACATCATCACGCAACAATTCTGTGAAGCGTTCCATGTCAAACGTCTCGTCAGAAGAAAAGCATTCACTAAAATGTTCATGCAAAACCTCCATCTTACGAGTATTGCTTTTTACTCTTTGGTTGCTTTTAATCACATCCTTTATCATATTTGCCTACAATGATTATTTCATTTACAAAGATAAAACAAAATACATCAAATCAATATAAGAGAACCTAAAAACGACACACAATTACTAATCTGCAATTGCACACTATAAAAATCTCCGCACCGCAGCTATTATTCATCGGTTCCCCACTCGAAACACCGCCACACCTCGGAGAAAAGTATAAATAAAAGTAATATTTGTACAAATAATAGTTTTATTTATATAAATATTAGTTTTATTCTTACAAATATAAGTTTTATTTATACTTTTCTCCGAAGTACCGCAAAATAATTACCGAGGTAAAGGGATGTTTTGAGCGATGACTCGGACTCTTCCCCATCCAAATGTAATCTTTGGGGAAGCAGACCGTCCATGCCTGGCGGATAAAAAAAAGCGCCACAGACTACTCATCAACGAATAGCCTTGTGGCACTTTGCGTGTTTATTTTTGTGGCGCAACCTATAAAAGCGCCGCGGTTCAGAAGAATGATGTGCTCGCTGGCGGAGCGACTATCTGCGCTCCCTCAACATGCTGCAGGAAGTCAATTTCTACGATGCGGAGTTCACTCCTCACCTTGTCTCCGTCCTTGGCCTTGAAGAGGTCGAGTTCGTTTGCCACTGGTGCGGCAAGTTCGGTTATCTGTCCGAAGGCATCGCTCTCGGTGGCTGTACCCTTCAAGCGTATTGTAACCTTTGACGCAACAGTTGGTTTGACCGGCAGATGGACATAGCCGAGCGACATAGGGGTCTTGCCCTCCCACACAAGAGTGGTGTCGGCGAGTATCTCTATAGGGTAACTGCGACGGCGCCAACCAGTGAACTTGATTGACACTTCGTCGAGACGCTGGGGCTCAGCAAACTCGTAGGTAATCCATGATGTGCGGCTGCTGCCGTCGTTCTTCCACTCGGTCTCTTCGTTGTCGTCAATGCAGTAGTGAGCTGTCTCGTTGTTGCATCCTGCTGTAACATTCTTGACAGCTATAGTACGCTTGAGGTCGGTGTAGGACGGCGTGGATGGTGTCTCACCTCGTCCGAGATAGCTTGGCAGCACGTCACGCTGATGCTCTGTGCTGAGTCCGTTGCTGACTTTCACGGGTTTGCTCTCCCACTCTATGGTTTGCGGAGCGAGTCCTTCGGCTTGGGCTATGATACGCACCTTGCCCGATTCTGTGAGACTACGCACAAGTGCACGGTTCACTCCACACTCTACAGGGAGCGTGGTGGAAAGGACGCAGTTGCCATCGCCTTTTGCCAATCCGCCTCGCCACTCGGCTGGACCTTCGAGACTGAATGTCACATTGCGGTTGTCGAGCGGACAGCGTCGGCCTTCCTTATCGACAATCTCGAAAGTGAGAAGAGCCATATCAGCACCATCAGCACGCATGCCATCGGGCGCTGTCATGAGGGAGAGGCGGAGCGACGCCGGTTCTCCTGCTGTCTGATGCTCGTATTCAGACACGGCATTGCCCAGCTTGTCGTAAGATACGGCACGGAGCGTGCCTGGCTGATACGCCACGGAGTCGAACGTGAAGAGGAAGTCATACTCGCGCTTGCACTCGCCTACTGACTGTCCGTTGAGGAAGAGCGCCACGCTGTCAGCGTTCGACACGACATAGACGGGCTTGACGGTTGCGTCAGGGTAGTTCCAATGGCCCATGATGTAGGTCTGAGGAGTTTCGGGCAGCACCCATCCGTTCCACATCACCTGATGGGCAAAGTAGGAGTCCTTTGGCAGACGCATGGCATCGCTGACTCCGCTGGTGCGGTAGTTGGATTCGCCACGGAAGTGGGTGTTGGTGTCGGAGAAGATAATCTTCACTCCACCCGAACTGACACGGCGTCCCATGCCAGGACGCACCAGCCAATAGTCGTACCAACGGCGTATGTGCTCGACGGCAAGCTGGTCTTGGTTGTGGTTGTATGCCGAAGCATCGGCATTGCGATAAAGCGGTCCGTCACCACTGCGATGGTAAGGATAGCTCCAGTTGTCCCAATAGCGGCGCAATCCTTCGTCGCGGCAATACTCCATTGCCCAAAGCGGTTGTCCGCCGCTCTTGTTGATGTAGAGCATTTCGCCTCCGTATTCAGAGACTTTGCTGCCCAACATCTCACGGCTGCCGATGGCACGTCCGCCATACGGCTCGTACTGGTCGCGCACGGCCTTCATCTCTGCCATGTGCGGCTCTGATATGTTTTCGTTTCCACATTCGTAGAAGATGATGCTCGGATTGTTGCGGTTGTAGATTATGGCATCGCGCATGAGTTCTACTCGGTGTTCCCATCGGCGACCTTCTACGTCCTTCTCGGCATCGGCGGCAGGCATGGCTTGGATGAGTCCGACACGGTCGCACGACTCGATGTCCTGCTTCCACGGAGTGACGTGCATCCAACGGACGAGGTTGCCGCCCGACTTCACCATTTCAAGGTTGGAGTAGTCGCTCAACCATGCAGGGACACTCATGCCCACTCCTGGCCACTCGTTGCTGGTGCGCTGGGCATAGCCGTGAACCATCATCACTCGGTCGTTGAGTCGGAAAAGCCCGTCCTTGAACTCTGTCTTGCGGAATCCGGTGCGAGTGCTCACCTCGTCGGTACACTTTCCATTGACTATGAGACGCGTCTTCACGGTGTAGAGATAACCGTAGCCCCAACTCCAGAAATGGAGTCCGCTGAGGCGCTTGCTTGCCGAGAGGGTTGCGGTCTGCCCCACTCCCACGGTCTGTTCCCCACTGCTATAGGTTGCTACGCTCTTGCCGTCGTTGTCGAAGACCTCGACTTCATACGCCACCCGCTTGTCCTTGCCTGTTTCGTTCTTCACTTCCGACTGAGCCACAATCTCCGCACTACGCCCTGCCACATCAATGTCCTTGGCATAGACATAGACACCAGTAGTCTTCAGGTTGGAATAGAGCGGAAGGGTCTGATAGAGTCCGTCCATGACGTGCAGACGGACATGCTTAGGCAGACCGCCGTAATTGGCGTTGAAGTTTTTGTTGTTCCACTGGTAAGGGCTATGGTCGGGATGCTCCTGCTCATGGTAGTTCCAATCGTTGTCGGTCAGCACCTCCATGCGGTTCTCGCCCTTATACTTGACATAGGGTGTGAGGTCGAAACCGAACGCCATGACTCCGTTTTCGCTCATGCCCAAACGATGGCCGTTGAGCCATACAGTAGCACCATGACGGGCGCCTTCGAACTCGACGAACACCTTCTTGCCCTTTGCAGACTTCGGCAAGCGGAACGTCTTGACGTAACGCACAGTGTCGTCGGGCAGATTGTCTATCGCCACCTTGTAGGCATAGTCCTCGTTGAAGGCGCGAGGCAGCGTTGCCGTGTGCGACTTACCCTCGTAGGAATAATGCCAATCGCTATCAAAATTATATTCTGAACGTTGGGCACTTGCGCTCAATCCGAGCATTAGCGCCGCCATCATTAGAGCCTGTCTCATTTTGCTACTTTCTTTCCGTTAATGATATACACTCCCTTGCCGCTTGCATTGCGGAGTTTGCGTCCTGAGAGGTCGTAAATCTCCTGCTTGCCGTCGGCATCAGCCTCTATGCCGCCGATGCCAACAGGATCTGCAATGACACGGATAGTACCGTCAGTGGTGAGGGTTGAGTAATCCCACAGATAACCCTCCAATGGCACAGACGGTTCGAACACAGGTTCGCCGGTAAGAGTTATAGCGCCGTCGCCAACAAAGAGTTTCATCTCATCGCCTTCCTTGAATTCACCGTTCAGGTGCTCTATCTGGAATACTGGCGAAGTCAAAGTAACCTTTCCTGCCACATCGAGTTCGTCGTTACGGACTGTTGTTGTACCACGAGCGCGAACCCTGACAATGCCGCCTGACTTCACATTGAGACTACCTGTAAGTGTGAGTGCACCTATGGTGTATGTGCTCTTTCCTGCTCCGATTGTACCGCCATTGTTCACAATCACAGACGCCACAGTACCTGTTCCGGCCACAAGTCCTCCTGAGTTGGCAGTCACTTGTCCGGTTGTAGTAGACGTCGTATTGTTGAAATATACCGCACCTGCATTGACATTAACCTTTCCGGCGCTGCTTCCGCTAAGTGTCAGGATTCCGTCGCCGTACTTGTTGAGAGTGGCTGCCGAATTGAACGTGCCGGCATAAGTGTCATTATTGCCAAGATAGCCCACATTCCAGTTTCCTGAAGCAAGAGTACAATCGGTTGCCGTGCTGACGAGCGAACCTATCTTTGATGTCAGCACCTGCTCATCACCGCTTCCGCCTTTTACATGAGCTGCATAGACACCGGCACCCAGTTTGAGTGTTCCCTTTGAAAGGTCTATCGCACTAGCCAAGCGCAATTGTCCACCAGTTGATTCGAACACTCCTTCAAAAGCCGACATATTGGTGTAGACATCGCCACGAACGTAAGGGAAGGAAATCTTCACATTGCCCGCACCTGTCAGTTTTCCACGGATTGCACAACGTTTTCCCGTTTCAATGGTGAGAGTCTTGCCCTTCATCACGTCGATGGTGTTGTTGATTGTAGGCACCGCCGAAGTGGAGTTCTGGTCGAACACACGGATGGTGCTGTTGCCCAGCACTTCTATCTTGGATGTGGCAGTACCGAAAGTCGTGTTCCAGGCACCCATCGCCAGCGTACCAGCCTTGAGTTGGGTTCCTCCGCTCCAGGTGTTAGCGCCGCCGTATGTAATGTTGAGCTGTCCTGCACCCGACTTAACGAGCATACCCGTTCCCTTGATGATACCCTTAAGCGAAGTTGCTCCGCTTGACACGAGGATTGTTGCCGTGTCGGTGAGGGTGATGCCGCGGTTGGTCGAAGTGTTGGAATTGTTGATTGAGAGTGTGGCCTGACCTATCTTCAAGTTGTCGGCAGACGATGTAGCCGCACCGAGCGAACTTGCCATACCTCCGTCGGCTAGTTCCTTCACAACCACCGTACCTCCGTTGATTACCGTAGCACCCGTGTAGTTGCTCTTCGTGGTATTGAGAGTGAGTTTGCCTTTGCCGTTCTTGACAAGCATGCCTACTCCGCTGAATCCACCGTCGCCGTTGAAGGTGTATGCCTTAGTGTCATTGTCGATTGTCACCTTACTCACCGGCATAAGTTCGTCGACAGTAACTGTAGCAGTAGTTGCATTGTCATTAAACTCCACCGCATCCTCTGCCACAAACTCCGTTGCGGCATCATCAAGCATGAAGTTCTTTGTCTGATAGTTCCACACGCCGTCAACCTCGCCAGTCCACTTCACACCAAGTGAAGCCTCGCGCTGAGCGTTGATGACAAGATAGATAGCCTTGTCCTCATTAACAATCTTGTAGGAAAGGCCTGTAAGTCCGCGAACAGAGAAATTATCCGTGCTTCCGCTAAACTCGCCCGTGTATTCTATGAGTTTGTATTTGCCTGGTTCAAAATCCTCATCAACATGATAAATCGTAAAGACTGCTTCTGCCGACACTTGCAAGTCGCCTTCCACTTTCAGCAAGTCCACTTCAGTTCCTGAGCAAACATCCATCTCCAAGAACGTCCGTTTGTCTATATTCAGCCCTTTCTTGAACGTAACGGTTCCTACCGAGAAATTAGGCAATCCATTAGGATTATCCATTGCATGAGCCATTGCACCAGGAGCAATGCGACACCCTTCATAATTGAGTGCGCCTTCGAAGACAATGTCGTTAACCACGACGTCACCGGCAAGTGTACCGCGAGCACGCAAGTCAACACATCCCTTCACCTCACCGTTCACCTCAAGCATTCCTTCCGAAATGATGGTCTTGCCCGCAGAAGTGTTGTCGCCATTGATTATGAGTGTTCCCTGCTGAGACTTCCACAAGTTGGCGCTGCCGTCCAATCCTGCAAGAGTGAGAGTCTGGCCCTTCACCGGCATGGCGTAGACGTTCTTCATGCCGCTGCGAGGAGTGATTGTTGCATCGCCGAGGGTAATGCCAAACACGTCGTTCTCGTCGTCAGCCACCATCACAGGCGGAAGCGGCGGACGAGGCATGTCATAGCCGAGATAGAATCCTGTGTTTGGACTCTGATAGTAACCCTTTGTCGTACAGTCGCCACGATAGTGCGGGTCTTCCTGCAAGCAGTAAATATTGTCAACGTCGGTCGTGTAGTCGGTCGTGAATCCCACGATTCCCACACACACGCCGTTCTCCTTATGGAGCAACACCAGCTCTTCGCGCCAGTCGCCGATGATGTCGCCCCAGAAAGCCGCACGCTTGGCGTAGACGGTCACATAGCGCCATCCACTCAGTTTAGCAATCTCAATGAGTCGGCCTTTGTAGAAGTCCTGAACATATACGTTATAGTGGCTATCGCTCGTATTCACCAGTTCACGGTCAAGTTCTCCGTCCCACCATATACCTTCCGTTGGATAAGGAGCAGTGTGCTCAGGAATCAAGTCACCCTTGGCATTGTAGACACCGCCCATCGTTGACCACATTTCCCATCCCCAATGGTTAGGGTCGACATCCATACATTCGCCACGGCCCACATCGCCCACGGCCGACAGATACCATTTCTTAATGGCCTTGCCCGTAGCCGCGTCGTAGAGAATCTGTCCGAGCATATCGCCCGCATTCTGCTGAATGGCAAAGGTTTCCAAACCAGGGCGTTCAGGGTCGATGTCGCTTGTGCGGAAACGGTCACCATGCGCAATCCCAGGGCTGTTGAGAGTTGAGCCGTCATCATCCATCGTGTAGCCCCCCGTCTGCATCTCATCCTTTCCGTCGCCGTCAACATCGGCAATACGTATCTGATGGAAAGCCGGACCGCCGGTGTTCTTGCAGAAAAGCTCCTTCCACTCGCCAGCCTTGCCCGCGCTGAAGTCGTATGCAAATGCGCTGTTATGGTAGTTGTGCGAGCCGTTGCTGTTGCGGGTATGCCACTCCATAATCACAGCCGGATGCACTCCGTCGTTGTAGAACACGCCCACATGGCCCACATGCTTGTTATATTCGTCGCCCATCAGAGCAGAGCGGTTCGTGCGGTTGTACGACGAGTTGTAAGTCTGCTCCACACTCGCCTTCTCTCCTCCTGTCATACCGTCGATCACGGTCATATAGCGCGGAGCGTTCCTCGTGCTCTGCTTCTCATAGTCGATGATGCCGTCGCCGTCAGTGTCGCCAGTAGTGCCTCCATTGACATAGAGCCCGAAAGCCTTATTGTCCGCATCCCAGAACTGGGTGCCGTCGCTCGTCTGCGCCACCACATCAGCCTTGCCGTCGCAATCCATGTCGTAGGCAAGAATCATATCGTCCTGTCCCGCACAACTCAACTCGTTAGGGCCGAGCTTCACGGTCCACAAATGCTCGCCAGTGCGCAGATAGGCCTCTATATAGTTGTCAAGCCCCGTCGACACACTCTTTCGGTTGACCACATAGTCCATCTCCCCGTCGCCGTCCAAGTCGGCAGGCCACACATAGTCGGTCGTGTAATTGGCAGCAGTCAGGGGCGACTTGTCGAAGCGGATACTCATGAACATATTGCGCAAGTCATAGTTCCCCACCTTATGAGGCACACCCACAGAGCGCTCCTCCCCGTCATACACCGCCTTAACCTCCACCTCACTGCCGGCAGGCACCTTAGCCGCCGTAGTGGCAAAGTTCGTATTAGCCAACGGCTCGGAATTAATCTTCGATCCGTTCACATAAATGTTGTAGGCAGCATTCTCCGGCTCCTGAGCCAGACGGCGCCAAGTCAGCGTAGCCGCCGTACCGTTCTTAGCCACCACCACGCCGCGCCCCAGCTTCTGCTGAACACGCTGCGCACTTGCCATGCCTGGCACACAAAGCAGTCCAAGCATCATAAGCATAGGGAAAAGTCTCATCTTCATATCGATTTAAGCATATTAATCTGTTAAGGAGGTAAGGAGTTTAGGAGTTTATGGCTGAGGGTTTATGGTTTATGGAACTCAAGAAATCACAAACTCAAAACTTACAAACTTAAAAACTCAAAACCTTCTAAAGGCACAAAAATAGCAAATATCGACAACAAACAAGGCAAAAACTTACAAAAAAACGCATCCCAAGCGTAACAAATCAGCACCTCCGTCGTTTCTTGTTATCTCCACCAATGGGGGACGGACTTTTCAAATTCTTGTCTGTCCATTTGCTCTCTTTGAATTTATGTGCAAATATATAGTTTTTTTAAACGGTTGCATAAATATGCTCTTTTGCTTATATACGAACATCATTCTTGCCCAGCACCCAGAATACGAGGACTGCTATGTCGACCACGAAGTGAAATACATTGCACGCAACACTTTCTTCGACGCCAAGTGGCACAACATGCGTCGCAAAAATCCGCATCCCGATCTGCATCAGATGCTTGACCAGGTGGTGGTGAAAGCCACAAAGGTAAAAATCGCATACAAGGGCGACACGGTGGTATTCAATGCCGACGCCTTCAATATGCCTGAAGGCAGTATGCTCGACGCCCTCGTGAAGCAGTTGCCCGGTGCAGAACTAAAGGACGACGGGCAGATATTCGTGAATGGTCGCAAGATTGACAATCTCACACTCAACGGTAAAGACTTCTTCAGAGGCGACAACAAGGTTATGCTCGACAATCTGCCAAACTATATGGTCGAGGAAGTGAGCGTCTACAACAAATCCACAGAGAAGAGTGAATGGCTGGGGATTGATGTCGAAAAGAAAGAGTACACCATGGATGTACGTCTGAAGCGTGAATACTCCATCGGTTATATTGCCAACGCCTCTCTCGGCGGAGGAACAGAAGAGCGGTACAAGGGGCGTCTTTTCGGATTACGATTCACCACAAACTCCCGTCTGACACTTTTTGCCGACCTGAACAACGTGAACGAGACACGAAGTCCTGGTAGCGAAGGGCAATGGGACCCTACCAAACTAAGCACTGACGAGATAGCACTCAAGAAAGTCGGAGCAAGTCTGCTCATAGATCAGAAGGACAAAGTGTGGATGGAGAAAGCCCAGATTGCAGCTGGTTTTGTAGACAGGACTGCCATATCCCACATCACAACGGAAAGTTTCCTCAACTCAGGAAACGTATTCAGCCGTGCGGAAAATTGGTCAAAGAGCAAGGCTTTCGAGATTGCCGCAGCAAACGAGTTCACCCTGAAAAAAACCTTTTTGGCTGCGGACAATGCTACAGTTCCATTACTCCAATTTCGATGAAGACCGAAATAACCGCAACGCACAGTTCAGCGCCAACCCCGACCTTTTCGGGACAACACCTCAGATTCTCGATTCCGTCTATAGCAGAACCCAATCTGCCGAACTCGCCAGCATACTGACCACTCGCTTAAGAGAGGAACGGTGTGGAGAGTCGAAAAACTACATGACTGATTTCAACGTGAACTTCGGCTACAAACTACCGTGGGGCGACGACATTGACATATATGCAAACACCGGATACAACTGGGCAAACGGCAACACTCGCGAGGTGCAATCTGCCGACAGGAGCATCAGGAGCATGGTGACAGACTATCGCAACAAATACTACGACAGAAAAAGCAAGGACATGAGCATAGACAGCGAAGCGAAATACACAATCCACCAACTCAACAACTGGAACTACAGTTTCTACACAAAGTTCTTCCGCTCATACAACTACAGCGACTTCGAAGCGTTCCGCCTCGACCTCCTCGACGGATGGGGCGAGGACAACATTCACGACATCCACGCCCTGCCATCGACACGCGACTCCATGCTTCTTGCCATCGATGCCAACAACAGCAACGAGTTGTCAGGTTATCGGACAAAGTACATCCCCGGAACACGCATATACTACAACAAAGAGGGTAACGGCGAGTCCACATGGTTCTGCATCGACCTGCCTTTCCACACCGAAAACCGCAAATGCCGCTACACAAGCCCGCTGACCGACACTCTCGTCAGCCGCCGCAACCTCATCCCCACTCCATTAGTAGAGTACACACGCCAAACCCACAACTACGACCGGCGCTATTACGCAAAATACGGCATGAGCTACAACCTGCCCGGCATGAGCCATTTTGTAGACGTGCGAAACGACCTCGACCCCATGAACATCTACGTGGGCAACCCCAATCTGAAGCCCGCCATCTCTCACGAATTCGTCCTGGAATACAGCATACGCAAGCGCGAACGCAACCAAAACCTTGCTTTAGGAATGAACGCATGGCTGCGCACCAACAGCATAGCCAACGGCTACACCTACAACCCTCACACCGGAGTCAGGACCTACCGTTCTGAGAATGTCAACGGCAATTGGAGCACATACTGGTTTGTCAACTTCGGACGCGACATCGACAAGCAGAAACGTTGGAACTGGCAGACACGCACCAGTCTTAGCTATCATCGCAATGTCGACATTGCATCGACCGAAGGCACCGCCAACAGCCATGATCGCCTGAGCAAAGTGAACAACTGGCTGCTATACCAGTATCTGCGCCTCGCATACCAATGGGGCGACATCAAATTAGGAGCAAACGGCACAGTGCAACACCGCACCCTCACCAGCCAACGGCAGAACTTCCAGACCATCCACACTTGGGACTTCAACTACGGGCTTACGTGCGAATACCAAATGCCCTTAAAACTCCAGCTTGCCACCGACATGAAGATGTACTCACGCCGAGGCTACGGCGACAGTTCGATGAACACCAACGACCTCGTATGGAACGCATCCCTCACCCGCCCGTTGCTCAACGGCAGAATGCTTCTGAAAGTCGAGGGCTACGACCTGCTCAACCAGCTCTCAGCCGTCTATAACAGCTATAATGCGCAAGGACGTTCCGAAACATGGTGCAACTCCATACCAAGCTACGTAATGCTACACCTCACATGGAAAATCAACGTACAGCCGAGAAAGAGGCTATGACGATGACTGTTGACAATGACGATGGCTACCTATGGCGATAGCTACAAAGCTGACACGTTCGATTAAAAGGCTGCAACGTTAGTCTGCAAACGCTTAGCGTTGAGTAAGAAATGCGGTCTGTTCCCCTTGCTGCTTCAGCTGTTGGGGAACAGACGTAAACTTTTTCTTAGGCCCCTGCAGAAACTTAGCGAAACCTCGGTAAATATTTTGCAGCCCCTCGGAGAAAAGTATAAATAAAACTTATATTTGTAAGAATAAAACTAATATTTATATAAATAAAACTATTATTTGTACAAATATTACTTTTATTTATACTTTTCAGCGAAGCATCGGGAAGTAAGGAGCGAAGGATTAATAGTTAAGGGTTGAGGGTTAAGAAGATAACGGGGATCGAGAACGAGGTAACGTTTATCGTTGAAGGTTTATGGTTTATCGTAGAAGCGGGAGTTGCTCGCCCGCATTAGGAGTTAAATTCGTAGAGCCATAATCGGGAGTTAAGTCACGGGAGTTAAAAGGATGACACCAAAGTAGGAGTACACCCCAATGCAAACGTCCATTTATAACTTCAATTCATGACTTCCGATTATAACTCCCATTCATAACTCCTCGGATGCAATACATTGTGTCCCTACAACTTACAAACTTAAAAACTAAAGAACTAAAAAACTAAAAAAGGCACCCTTGCGGGTGCCCCTATAATTCATCACCTCTAACGCAATATGGCGTCGGCAAGGGCTTCGAGAGCGGGAAGATCAGTTTGCTTCATGCGGGAACGCAGCGTGACGACAGGGTCGAGAATGTCGATGTCTTTCATCTGCTCGAGCATCCCCTTCATTATTCGGCCTGCGCAAGGCGCCCACGAACCGTTCTCGATGATTCCGACGCGGCGCTTCTGGTAGTTCTTCATCTGAAGGTGGTGGAGGAAGTCGTGCATAGGCGGGAACACATTGCCATCGTAGGAGGAGGCTGCCAGAACAAGGTTGCCCATGCGGAAGGCGTCTTCGACAGCCTCTGCCATGTCATCGCGAGAGAGGTCGGCTATGGATACCTTAGGAGTGCCTTTGGCTCGGAGCATTTCCGCAAACTTCTGAGCGGCAAGGGCTGTGCCGCCATGTATTGAAGCGTATGCTATGAAGACGCCTTCGGTCTCGACGTCGTACTTGCTCCAGGTATCGTAAAGGCCTATGTAGTAGCCGAGGTTTTCCTTTAGGATCGGTCCGTGGAGCGGACAGATGCTTTCTATCTCCAGATTGCCGAGTTTCTTCAGTAGGGCCTGCACTTGCATGCCGTATTTTCCGCATATGTTGAAGTAGTAGCGGCGTGCCTCGCATGCCCAGTCTTCATCGTGGGCGAGAGCGCCGAACTTGCCGAATCCGTCGGCAGAGAAGACGACTTTGTCGAGCTGGTCGTATGTGACCATAACTTCTGGCCAGTGAACCATCGGTGCCATGATGAACTGCAATGTGTGCTTGCCCAAAGAGAGTGTGTCGTTCTCGCCCACCGCTACGGTTCTGCCGGTGAAGTCTGTGCCTTCGAAGAACTGGGGAAGCATGCCGATGGCGCGTGCCGTGGCTACAATCTTCATCTGCGGGAATCGCTCCATAGCGTCTGCTATGTTGCCGGCGTGGTCTGGTTCCATGTGCTGAACGACGAGGTAGTCGGGGATACGTCCGGCAAGCGCCTTATCGAGATTAGTCCACCACTCCGCGCTCTTGCGCTTGTCGACGGTGTCCATTATGGCTATCTTCTCGTCCTCAATGAGATAAGAGTTATATGATATGCCGTTGGGAACAATGTACTGGCTTTCGAAAAGATCCAAGTCTGTGTCGTCAACTCCAATGTATTTGATTGTTTCTGTAACTTTGATACTCATATATTCTTCATTAATTAGGTTTTTATCAGCTGCAAAGTTATGAAAAAATCGGGTTACAGTCATCTTGCCGCAACCCGATAGCACGCATTTTCATGTTTTTTCACAAACAATCAGCCCGTCACTGCTCCACCCAGATGAGTTTGCTAATGTCATATCCCCGCGCCTCTATGCGTTCGAGCAGAGCAAGGAGCACATCCCTCGGAAGCTGAGGTGTACGACTCAAAATCCAAAGATAATCGTCTGAGCTGCTGCCTATGACGGCATGGCTGTAGTCTGGAGCAAGCTCCAGCACATAATAGTCAGAATAGAACCAAAGAAAGAATGACACTTTCAAGCGCCCTGGATATTCCGACGGATTCGGCTGTTTGGCCTTGCCTACGCTTTCTTTAGGCTTGCCATTCTTCAAGCCACTATTGACTACTCTAATCTTACCGTCAGGCAGAAGTGTGTAGTCGGCAATGGCATGAGTCACCCCACGTTCAAAGCGGTGATCAAAGCGGGCGATTTCATACCAGCGCCCCATAAAACGCTTCACATCCAAAGCCCTCACGGTAGAGGTGTCAATATCTGCTGATCCGCGCCCCATGCACGACACGCTAATTGAGGCACAGGATATGACAAGCACGGAACTCAGGATTCTCAATAATTGTTTCATAGCAAGAAAAGATTTCGGTTTACTATGAAAACAAGCAGGGCTGACATTTGTTCGCGCCCGTAAATCTATTTGTCAAAGAAAGAACAGGCTGACGCCAACGACGCTGATGACAGCGCCTATAATCTCCTTCACCGTGACTCTTTGGCCAAAGAAGAACGACGATGGCCACAGTATGAATATAGGCGTAAGTGCCATGAGAGTAGATGCAATGCCAGCCTCGGTGTACTGCACCGCCATAAGGGAGAGCGACACTCCGATGAAAGGTCCTGCAAACGTGGCCCACAGAGCTGCATTCATTCCTTTGCGATTATGGGCAGCAGCCAAGAGGGAAGAAAGTTTCTTCTGGAAAAGCAGAATAACGAAGAAACCGACAAATCCCGTTATAGCACGTATCATGGTAGAAGCAAAGGGCATTAATCCTGCAGACACATCATCGCCCATCGGAATAGACTGCTCATAGTAGTTCATGCCCACCTTGCTCAATACGA
>Ga0233378_1000175_pt1 | contig 17910 bp, 12 predicted proteins | sample ElkDunMinimDraft_7_FD_180690 | JGI IMG/M metagenome (GOLD analysis project Ga0233378, IMG submission 180690) | Fecal eukaryotic communites from dung pellets of Tule Elk in California, USA - Elk Dung E4 | ecosystem: Host-associated > Mammals > Digestive system > Large intestine > Fecal | place... | reverse complement strand
ATTTTCTTTTTCAGATTCATTTGCTGAAGAAGAATTACTTTCTGAACAAGCAAAGAAAAAGAATGAAATAAAAAAAATAGAAATGGTAAATCTTTTCATGATGACTCCTGAATGAAGGAAATGTAATTTTTTATTTATTTAGAAATACACCCAGTAATTGCTTTCACGGCAGAAATCAAATCTTGTGGAGCAACTTTTATTTGAAGGCCGCGCACACCAGCGCTTACAAAAATATATGGTTGAGAAAGCGCGCTTTCGTCAAAATAAGTTGGAAAATTCTTTTTCATACCAAGGGGCGAGCAACCGCCACGAATGTAACCTGTTAAAGGCAACAGTTCTTTAACGGCCACGGGCTCTACTTTTTTATTTTCAGAAATTTTAGCAACAGCTTTTAAATCCACTTCTAAATGGCCCGGAATTACACAAACTAAAAGCCCTTTTTTATCGCCGCGAAGCAAAATAGTTTTAAAAACTTGTTCTATTGGTTCTGCTAAAGTTTCTGCCACATGAACGGCACTTAAATCAGATTCATCAACATCGTAGGGAATAAGTTCGTATGAAATTTTTTGTTTATCAAGAATTCTTGCGGCATTTGTTTTCACTATTTTCATAATACACTAACATAGAATTTTATTGACAATATTTTATCGTGTTATTATCTTTTCTTACAAATTCCATGCCCTGAAAAGCTCTGCTGTAAGCAGAAGAGAATCCCGTGTAATCCGGGAGCGGTCGCGCCGCTGTAAAGGGGGACGAAATCGGCATAAACCAATGTCTGAAAAAGATGTGAAGGAGCCGAAAGTAGAAAGATCCCTGAGCCAGAAGAACTGTGGAACCTTAAACTTTTTAAAGGAAACGATGCGCACGACGTCTTTCTATATTTCTTTTGTTGCCATTGCAACACTCTTTTGGTTTGCTCCAACGCTTGCCAGCGAATATAGCGTGCAAGAACTAGGTTCTTCTGAAATCCGCGATAATTCATTTTTTGAAAAGAAAAAAACAGATGTTGAAATTTTGACCCCAAAAGATTGGGAAGGTAAAAACTTTTCTTTAGCCGATTTTTTAGCCAAACAAACAGGAATTCAATTTTTTAAACAAGGTGGTTTAGGGAGTTTTGAAAGTGTTTCTATCCGCGGAGTTTCAGGCAAAAATATCTTGATTTGCATTGACGGCATTGCACAAAATTCTGCTAATGGAGGCGCTTTTGACTTAAGTAAAATTGACTTGAATTTAATAGAAAAAATTGAAATTTATAAAAACAATATTCCGGCAAAATTTGGAAATGGAAAACTGGGCGGAGCCATAAATTTTATAACTAAAAAATCACTTCAACATTCAGGAAAAATTCTCGCTTCTTACGGGAGTTATAATTTCTGGGAAACTAGCGCTCAAATTTCGGCTTCACCCAAAGATAGCTTTTATATTTCTGCTGGAATTTCTACAAAACATTCTGACAACGATTACGAATTTAAAAATCGCAATGGCACACTTTATGACACTTCTGACGACTTTACAGACAAAAGAGAAAATGCGGAATACACTGAAAATTCTTTTTCTTTACAACTTCGCAAATTACACGCAAATGATTTCTTTTCCATTTTTTCAATTTATGGTTTTCACGCAGAAGGCGGAATCCCTGGCCGCGAAGATTACCAAACCAAAATAGCATCTTTCAACGGTAATTTTTTGCAATGGCATTATCGTTTAGAAACTCCTGAAATAAAAAACGGCTTTTGGCTTTACCCTGGAATTTCTGGAAAGCTCAATAAAAACATGGGAGAATCTTATTACCCTTTAGACCATATTGGTTACCTTTCTTCAGATTTTTTAGAATACGGAATATTGCATTTTTCTTTAGCTCCAGAATTTTATGCTGAATGGAATACTAATTATTTCGAAAGTTCTGCGCGTATTGATTTGAATTATGAAAATGGAATGCCAAAAGGCAATTCTACTGATTGGGAATTAGAACGATTTTCTTCAAACATCTCTTTTGATTTTTTATACAACTTAAATTCATTTTTAAAATTTGGCAGTAAAATCGGAACACTTTTCAGACAAGATGAAATCGACAAAGGCAAATTTATTTTACCCACAGGAACAAGAAATTTAGACAAAGAAAATCTTGACGATTTTTCTTTTATGGGGAACGCTTTTTTAATTTTTGAAAAAGAAAAGTTTCCGCTTTCAGCAAGCATTTCTTTTGGTAGATTTTTCAGACAGCCAGAACTTATGGAACTTTATGGCGTGTTTCCTGGCAGCATTTCAAACCCAGATTTAAAAGAAGAAAATGCATTACGTTTTGAGGCGAGCGCTTTTTTAGAAATAACACCTAACACCAATCTAAAAACAGCTTACTTTGAAAGTCATACAGAAAATGGTATCTATTGGATTACAAGCGGAACATTTATGAAACCCGAAAATATTGGAAAAGCTTTTATCCGAGGCTTTGAAGCAGCGCTTGAAAGTAAACCACTTTCATTTCTAGAAATTTCTTTACGAGCTACATTACAAAAAACAGAAGACAAATCAAATTCAAAAACTTATAAAGGAAACCTATTACCTGGCGAGCCAACTCATTCTTATTTTTCACAAATCGGACTTTTATTTTATCCTTTTACTTTTCATTTTTCCGCGGCGTATAAATCTGTAATTTATGGAGACAGGGCAGAAAAATTAAAACAACCAGGAACTCCTCATTACACGCTTTCTGTTTCTTACGATTTTTTAGAAAAAAGTCGATTGATTTTTGCTATCGATAATTTAAGCGATGAAACTTACCGACATATTTATACACCTTTCCCTATTCCTGGGCGAGAATACCGTTTAACCTTTATCCAAAATTTCTAACAAATTAAATTAGGAGAAATCATGAAAAAAATCTACTCTCTTTTATTTGTTGCTTTGCTGCTTGCAGCTTGTAGCGATAATTCTTCTTCGGCTAATGAAGAAGCAGAAAATACACCTTCCACACAAGAATCTAAAATTTTTATTTTTGGGTCAGATTACACAACAGGGGAACTTTATATAAATTCAACGGAACAAACATTTCTCTTTAACCAAGATTCTAAAGTAATTGCTGCTGGCGAAAACGTTTATGTTTTAGAGCGATATGGCGCCGATAATGTTATCAAATTAAATAAAGAAAAAAATGCTGAAAAATATGAAGTCTCATGGCAAATTGCTTTAGAAGATGCTTCTAACCCTAGCGATATTGTTTCTATCGATAACGAAAAATTATGGCTTTCTCAAGAAGGCGCCGACAACATTTTACAACTTGACGCTAATACAGGAAAAATTTTAAAACAAATTAATATTCAAAAATTTAAAGATAAAAATGGATTAAGCGCAGGCGCTGTTGATTTAGAAATTAAAAATGACACACTTTTTGTTCTTTTACAGCGTTATGCTTTTGATTCAGAGATGTTTAGTACGTATTACCCGAATACAGGTTTGCTCGCTTTATATGACAAAAATTCCGGTGAATTTTTAGACACACTTTCTTTACTTTCTAAAAACCCTACTGCTATGAAAATTTCAAATAAGAAACTTTACATTGCTTCTCTTGGACCATATAATGATTCATACGGAACCGATGCAGATTCATTAAGAGGCGTTGAAATTTTTGATGCAAAAAATTCTAAATCACATTTTATAATTTCTGGAAAAGAATTAGGCGGCGGCATTTATGCTTTTTCGACAAGTGCAACAGAACCCATTGCTTTTGCAGCAATTTACAAATCTTTTGGTGACGCTCCTTTAATGCAAATAGATTTAGAAAACAGTTCCAATAAAATAATTGAAGGTGTGCAAGATGCAGAAGGTGGGCTTGCTTTTGATAATGTTAGCGAAACTCTTTATATCGGCGACAGAACTTATGGGAACGAAAAAGTTTATACATGGCAAAATGATTCTCTTGAAACACTTGATTATCAAGGAACGCTCCCACCTTATAATATGGCGGTGTTAAATTAAATCTATAAAATTATGGTATTTTTCCTAGAGTGAGGATTGGTTCACTTGTATTTATTGAATCTAGTATGCTTATGATTATAGGTTTTGAATTTTAGTTGGAGAAAAGGCAAGAACAAATGTTCTTGCCTTTTTTGTGTGAATTAGCTTTATCTTAAAAATAGCATGAAAAAAAAGTCCTATTTCAAATAAAAAATTATAAATTTAGAGAAAATTAGGGTTTTCTCTTATTCTTGCTAGAAATCTCGACAATTTCCAGACACTAAGAGTAAGATGAACACTCACGTCTGTAATAGTTTTTCTGTTGCAACGCTTTGTTAGATGGTTTTTGATTTGCCTGTTAGCAAACGGCCTTTTGGGGCGTGAGTTGTTTGTATTTATTTGTGTCGGGCAGTCGAGAGCCTCTAGCTATAAGTGCATTCAACTTCACGCCTTTTTCTTATAAAAGTTTGAAGTGATGGCTGTATAAGAGTGAACTTTAAAATAGGGTATCACTCTTGTTCTCTAGCTAGAAATCTCGACAATTTCAAGACACAAGAATAAGAAATACTCGCTTGAACAACTTGTAAAGAACAGGTTTTATTTGTGATAGGCATTTTATGTTTATTATGTTTTTAAGGTAGGTTTTTACAACCTAGCCTTTAGAAATGGCGAGTTTTTTAATTCTTTTAAGAAATTATCGTGCTTTAGCGAGAAGTAAAGCAGTTTCTCGCTTTTCTTTTTTTAGAATCGCCCAAAGTCTGCCGAAATCAAGAGTGAAAAGTTTCACTTTTGATTGTGGAGTAAGTGGTGGCTGCGGGCAGAAAGAAAGGCAAACATAAGTTCACTTTTATTGATTTGTTTGCTGGCATTGGTGGGTTTCATTTAGCTCTTAAAGAGTTAGGGTGTGATTGTGTTTTTGCAAGTGAAATTAAAGAAGATTTAAGAAAACTTTATAAAATTAATTTTCCAGAAACACCAATTATAGAAGGAGATATTACAAAAATTTCTCCTAATGAAATTCCTTCTCATGATATTTTGTGTGCAGGGTTTCCTTGTCAACCATTTAGTCAAGCGGGGAAGAGACAAGGATTTAATGATGAAAAAAAACGTGGAAATTTATTTTACAATATTCTTGAAATTGTAAAATACCATCATCCCAAATACATTTTGCTTGAAAATGTTGCTTCTCTTAAAAATCATGACAATGGTAATACATGGAACACAATCAAAGGTGAACTTGAAAAAATCAATTATGAAGTAACAGAAGCAATTCTTTCGCCTCATCAATTCCAAATTCCTCAACATCGCCGCCGTATTTATATTGTTTGTGTTGATAAAAATAAATCCTCTTTAGATGGTTTTTCATTTCCACCCATATCAAATAAAAATAGCGACATCAAAAAAATTATTGAGGAAAATGACACAAACATAACAAAGCTAAAAAAAGAAACTCTCAATCAGTTGCAAGTTTGGCAAGAGTTTATTGATCAAACAATTGCTCATAATGATTCAATTCCTCGGTTCCCAATTTGGGCAATGGAATTCGGAGCTAATTACAATTTTGAAGAAACTGCTCCAGCTTATCAATCGCTTAAAGAACTTCGTGGAAAACGAGGTAAAATAGGAAAAATGATTATTGGCTCTTCTATAAAAGAGTGCTTAAATAATTTGCCAATCTATGCACAAACTGACAAGAATGTATGTTTTCCAAAGTGGAAAATCAGCTATATCCGCCAGAACCGTGCTTTCTACGAAAAACATAAAAATTGGCTCGACAAGTGGATAAAGAAGATTGAGAAATTCGACAACAGCCATCAGAAATTTGAATGGAATTGCGGACCTAATGCAAAGCCTAACATCTACGACAATATTGTGCAGTTCCGTGCCTCTGGCATTCGTGTCAAGTTGCCAACCTATTCACCAGCTTTGAATTTGGTTGGTACACAAGTTCCGATTCTTCCGTGGGTAAATATTCCTACCCAATGCTTGAAAGATGGTGAACCTCACCAAGGTAGATATATGACTGTGAAAGAAGCCGCCAAACTGCAAGGAATGCAGGATTTGGTATTCAATGATGACAGTTTTTCATTGTCAACCACTCGCATTTTCGAGGCTTTGGGCAATGCTGTCAATGTAACCATTGTCAAACTTATAGTTAATAATCTGTTAAAAAATGAATAACCAACAACTTCAATCGGTAAAAATCAATATTGGCTCTAACATGTACAGCCGATTCCCCGACCTGCCAAACACAGTGCCACACGTGTTGGCTGAGTTCATTGATAATGCGTTGCAATCGTATAAAGACAATAATAATGCACTTCTTGATATTGATAACGATTATAAACTTGTTGTCAATATTGATATTGAGTGGGACGATGAAACCAATAGAGCGACTAAAATTGTAATCAGTGACAATGCTGCAGGCATCAACGAACATAAATACGAGAGTGCTTTCATGCCAGCCCCCCCCCCCGAAAACAATTCAGGTCTTAACGAGTTTGGTATGGGATTGAAAACCGCAGCATTGTGGCTTGGTGAAACTTGGAAGGTTCAAACAAAAGCGCTTGGCGAAAGTATAGAACGCACATTAACTTTCAACCTCAATGATGTTACTGCCAACAATTTGGAAGAACTGCCAATTGAAAAAACAGAAAAAGGCATTTCCGAACATTACACAATTGTAACTATTACCGACCCAACTAAAAATTCACCTACCCGAAGAAACTTGGACAAAATAAGAGGGGACCTTGCAAGTATTTATCGCAAATCTCTGCGCTCAAACGAAATGCAGATTATTGTTTGCGGCGCCGCATTGAGTTTTGCTGAATATCCTGTATTGATTGCACCACCAGCAGGCAATTACGAAGCAGCCCCAATCACTTGGAAGAAAGATGTCAACTTCTCTTTTGGCAAATACAAGGCAACGGGGTTTATTGGCATCCTTCGCGACATTGACAGCACTAAAAACGGCTTTGTATTGCTTCGCCGTGGGCGCGTGATTGTTGGTGCGGAATACGATGGCAGATATTTCCCTAAAATGTCAGGATCAAGTGGTACATTCAAATACAAGCGTTTGTTCGGTGAACTTGAACTCGAAGGCTTTGATGTAAGTTTCAACAAAAATGCTATCCAAGACAAAGATAATCTTGAAGCACTAATGGACGCTTTGCGCGATGAAATTCGCACACCCGAATTTGACATTTTCAAACAAGCTGACGATTATCGTCTGAATGAAAGTCAAAAGGTTGTAAAAAAACTTATCAAGAAACACGACAGCAATGCAAAAAAGGCTAAAACCATTACAATCAATACAAAGACAAAGAAGCCCGATGATCCAACATCACTTTTCCCCGCACCTGAAGAAACACCACAGCCAGTTCAACCCGAAATTGTCTTAGGTGAAACAACTGATGAATACATAATTGATAACAAGAAATACAAACTCAATGTCGAATTTGTAAGTTCAGGTAATGAATTGTTTTGGAGCGATGTATCTCATAAAGCCAATGGCGTTATTGTCTGCAAAATAAATACCGACCATGTGTTTTTTCGTCATTTTGGTAATCCAACCGATTCGGTTATCGCCATCATCAAGACAGTTGCCATTTCAAAATTTGCCGCCAGAGTAGGTGGCAACGACACTACTGGCGAAATGCTTGATTTGTTCAACGAGTTTATCAAACAAACAAAAGTGTAAAGTATGGAAACAATCATAGTAAATAACCCATCATCAACCAATCACCAACTTCAAACTGTTGAGCAAAAAGATTATTTCAATCAGTTTGTTGATTCGCAGAAAATACCCAGCAAAAAACAAGGTATTACTGCCCAAGGTGCTGCCATTTTGAGAGAGGAAACGTGCGATATTCTTTCGCACTGCAACCCACACAATGCCACCGATAGCACCGAAACAACACATCTTGTTGTCGGATATGTGCAGAGCGGTAAAACCATGTCATTCACAGCTCTCACTGCGCTCGCTTCTGACAATGGCTATCGTGTTGTTATCTTTCTTGCTGGTACAAAAAACAACCTTCTCGACCAAACTTCCAAACGTCTGGAAAAAGACTTGATAAACAACCAGCAGGATAACATCAATCACTACAAAATACATTCAAACCCCAAGCCCTCTGATGTCGATGACATTGCTGGTCATATTGATTCATCGCAAAAGCCTATTATTCTCATACCTGTCTTAAAACAATATCAGCATATCGATGACTTGACCGATATGGTTAGCAAATTTGAGTTCAAAGAAGCTATGCAAGGCGAAACTGTGCTTATCATCGATGACGAAGCCGACCAAGCATCACTCAACAGCTATGGCAGAAAAAACAGCAAGAAAAATGACAATGAGGAAAAGCAGGTATCTTCTACCTACGATTCAATTCTCAGATTAAGAGCTGCTCTTCCAGGTAACACATACATTCAATATACCGCCACGCCACAAGCCAACATCTTGATTAGTATGCAAGATTTGCTTTCGCCTAAAAGCCATACTCTGCTTACACCCGGCGAAGGTTACACTGGTGGTAAAGCATTTTTCAGAGAGATGTTCGGTGGGGGACTTGTTTTGGAAATACCGCAAAACGAAGTCTTCCACAAGAAAAAAAATCCTCTTACAAAAATGCCTCAGTCTTTGCGTAATGCTCTGATGTATCACATTTTGGCGGTGGCAATAGTTGTCGAATATTTGCAAGTTGAGGATATAAACTATCTCTCTATGATGGTTCACCCCGACAATACAAAGCCGTGGAATAAAAAATTCAAAACTTGGATAGATAATGTATTGAAAAGTTGGCAAAAGGCTCTAAAAAAGCCCGATGGGCACGAAGACAAAGAACTATTGTACGAAGAGTTTGAACGCATATTTCCTCATGCTGTTGAATATTATGATACAGCAGAACGCCCCACATTTGAGCAGATAAAACCTTTGATTCGGGATGTCGTCAATGATAAGAAAGTGTATTTGGTAAACACTGATAAGGACGCACAAACCGAAATACCTTGGAACAATTACAAAATGCATATCCTTGTTGGTGCCGAAATGCTCAACCGTGGTTTTACTGTCGAGAAACTCGCCACTACATATATGCCTCGTTACACAACATCTGCCACCAATGCCGATACCATTCAGCAACGTTGTCGTTTTTTTGGTTACAAGATGGACTATATAAAATCGTGCCGTGTATTCCTGCCACAAGATTCTATTGCCAACTATTGTGCCTACATTGAACACGAAGAAGAACTACGTTCAACACTTCGCTCTTGCGATTCGCTTGCCGCTGCCGAACGCAAAATATTGCTTTCGTCAAGGCTTAAACCCACTCGCCAAAATGTATTGCCTATCAGCGTTGTAAATACCAAATTGAAAGGCATGAATGTAACACAAGCGTTCACTACCAACGAACTTATCTATAGTAATACCCAATTCGTCCAAAACTTCATTGAGCAGCATAAAGATAAGTTTGACATCAGCTATAAATACAATACAGAATATCGTACACATAGAGGGTTCAAAATGACGGTTGACGAAGCCATTGATTTCCTTGATAGATTCCGTTTCGGAAACTTTCAGGATTCTATGCGCAAAGCCAGCACTATCCGCTATATACGCTATCTTGCTGGCGACAAAAAAATTCAATATGTGTATTTCATACAAATGGCTTACACAGCACAACCAATCATACGTAAGTTTGATTATGGAAAACGAAAAATTGCAACAGAGTTGTTTGCTGGTCCAAGTTCCGAAGTCGATTCTACAAACTACCCTGGCGATAGAAAAATTGTTGGTGATGATAGTATTACCATACAATTATATCATCTCGGTTTTGAAAACAGACCATTAGATTTTCCTGAACATGCCTATACATTAGCCATAAACTACCCCGAATCGTTGGCAGCCAATTACTGTTCAAACGAACAGCATAATCAACTCGACGATGACGATGATGATAACGAAGATTAACCTTTTGAGCCTATGCAGAATAATACATTATACACACAAATCAAGAGTATAGCTAAGGGCGATGAGAGTAGCAATGCTTTCAGAGTTATCTCTTTGCCCAATTCAAAACATAAATTGGGAATATCCTGTGAGGGATTCCCTAAATTCTTTGTCTTTACCAACGATTCTGCAACATCTTCTAACAATATAGTTCGCGAACTTCTTTCAGTCGAATATAGCCAACCGTGTACTATTGTCGAAGACGGTGGCATTTCACAATCCAACGTTTTCTCTATAATCACTTTGCGGGCAACCGAAGAAACCTTGCAATCATACTTTATAGAAATATTCAGTATTATGCTTTCCAACTTACCCGAAACACCTTCACGCCGCGAATTATCTGTCGAGGTTGAAAATCTCATTTCCATATTTTCAGCTCTCAGAAAGAAACCAGTAAAGGAGATACAAGGCGTTTGGGCTGAATTGCTTGTTATCGAGCAAAGTCTGCATCCCGAAACTCTTATTTCCGCTTGGCATTGTCAGCCTAATGCCAAATTCGATTTCACTATGGGACGCGACAAAATAGAGGTCAAAAGCACATCATGCGAAGACCGCAAACATCATTTTGCTCTCGACCAACTGAACCCATCCGCCAATTCTCGATTGCTTATCGCTTCTGTTATCGTTCGTGAATCTGCCGAATGCTCTGGTGGTCTTTCGCTGAAAGGTTTGTATGATAAAATATGTAACCGAATTTCTGCAATCAAATTCAAACTGAAATTATATTCTACCTTGGCAACCGCCATTGGCTGTGATTATAAAAATTGGGATGGCGTTTTTTTCGATTACGTTGAAGCATCAGATACATTGGCTTTCTACAATATCGATGATGTTCCACGCATAAAGAAATCTGAAGTCTCCGAATTTATCACAGAAGTAAAATTCTGTAGCGACCTTTCTCATTTGATTGACATCAAAGATAGTAGCTCTAATTTCGACCGCTCTGATAGCGTCCTTTTCAAAAGTCTATTTTAACCAAATAACTCAAGAATATGCCAATAAATAAAGTTGATAGAAAAGAGTTAAAAGAAATGCTTATCGGCATTCTTAGTCAATCCGCAACATTCAAAATGTTGAGCAAAGATAATGAAGTAAATCCTTGCCGCATTACATTTGACGGAATGGAATTTTACATCTATATCAAGAACCTTTCGCCAGCTTATTTCAAAAACCCTGATGTTTGGCGCATTCAACTGCCAATTAGGGCAGACTTCAACCAATTGAAAGAAACAGACATACCGTTTATTGTTCTTGGCTATGACGATAAAAACAAAGTTTTCACTACTTGGAATCCTTATTGGGTAAAACAGCGTCTGAATGCTGCCGAAAGTGTTTCGTTATACTCTCGCTTATCGCTTCAGCAAATAACACAAGAAACTCAACAACTTCAAAAACTCAACTTGAGTAACGATGGTGAAGTTGTTGCTTTCCCTATCACAAAACTTGGCTATTACTTGGTAAATATCAAACAATTTTTTCCAGAGATGACTGATTATGTGGCCATGGGTTCTAAAAAAAGAACTGAAGCTAACGCCGCATATCGTTGCCTTTGCAATAGTAAAAATATTGCAGATTTTGCTCATTATCTCTCATTGCGCGGATTCAAAGATATTACTATTAACGGCTATTGCAGAGTAATAAAAAAACTTATATTAGATGGTTATTTCTCACGAAACAGAAAAATTTTTCTTGCATGTGATTCTCTTTCTGAATACCCCAATGTTCTAAAAACATTCTTTTCTGTTCCTGAAGTGTCAGAATTAAATGTTAATTGGCACTATGCATTTTCGGCATCACTAAAAATATACATTCAATATCTCCTTGAACTCAACAATCTAAATGATGATGTTGAAGAAATCCCTGTCGATGAACCGCAAGTTGATGATACACCAACATCCGAAGTTTCTACAGCCCCCACCACACCAACAGACAAGAATATTGATTGGGAAGCAATATTTACTGATTCAAACGGCAAACTTACACGTATTGCAAACCCACAACTCATCAAGTTATTGAGTCCTGTGCTTAATACCGAGTATCGTAAACTACCAGCAGCTTATAATATTATCAATGATTTTTATGGTAATAGATACAATACAACAATGCAATTGAAAGACTGGAATAAATTATTAAATCAAATAGATTGGACAAATCCATATTATACCTTTCCTACTGATTCTCCTAAAGAAATAAGTAAAGGTCTTTTAAAAGTTATAACTTCTGATGGCAAGGTTTTTAAAGAAAAAAATTCTGCTGATACATTAGTAAATATCATAAGGTATATAGGTGCTGAAAAAATTCGTGAATTGAATATTAATGTATGTTCTGCTAATATGATTATAAGCGAAGATAATATTAACCCAAAGTATTCTGCCGCAACAAAGCATGTTGAAAAAAATTTTTATGTAAATACAAATATAAATACATCTCGTAAAGTACAAATTTTGAAGGAAATTTCTAAAAAATTACATTTAAACCTAACAATAACAAAGGAATAGGTTTTACCAAAACTTCTCCTTCTCTTCTAACCTCCAACATTTCTTGCTTTCTTTTCTAAAAATTTTCTAGCTTCACCAAAACACCGCAGAATAAATTCTACGGCGTTTTGATTTTTATACCTTTTAATAGGCTGTTGCTGCTCGGCAAACTTGCATTTTGAAGTTGAATTTGGTATATTCAAACTTGGAGATGATATTATGAAACAATTTACTCCATCAGAAGCTAAGAAACTTGTGAAAGATATTCTCGCCCAGAAAAAGCAGAAGGCTGAATATTTTCAGGCTAAAGGTACTTTAAAAGGCTTTGCTCCCACAAAGTAGTTTTTGTGCGTTATTCCGTAACTGAAGAAAATAATGTTTTCTATTTTGAGACGGAAACTCAAAATAAAGTGTCTGTTGAATTTAGTGATTTGACAAGTGTGTTTGAATCGGTTTTTCCGATTTATTGCGTGGATATTTACAGGTCGCAAAATGTTAGGCACGCCAATGAACTTAGCGGAACTAAAACCCGAGACACCATTGTTGATATTATAAAGAATTTCTTTGAACGGTTCAATTGTGCTCTTGTTGCCTTCATAGATACATCAACAGACAAAAAGGGACGGGCGAGAAAGCGCTTGTTCAAGTCTTGGTTTGACATGTTTGCCACAAATGAATTTTTGATTGAACCTCGTGAAATTATTGTCAGTGAATCGAAATCATTCTCTTTCTTGATTATTCGAAAATCTTATGGTAATGCAGCTACGCTTATAGAAGCGTTTGATACCTTTATTAAGCTTGCAAACGAATCCGAGATTTAGTTTTTTCACATTAGGGATAGTGACTCCTTGAGGCTGCAATGTAGTATTTTCCGAAAAGTACAGTCTAGCTCAACAAAGTTCAAAACTCAATAGTATAAATTCGTATTTTAAGTAAAAATTTTTACTCCTCTATAACTTTTTTCTTCATCGGTGAGATTATAAAGAAATAAATCATAGAATTTGTTTTTTTGCCTGTTTATAAAACATTTCCAATTTTTCTGAATAGAAAAATTGCGAAAAAAACATACCGCCGAGCACAGCTCGGCGGTATAAAATTTCTCTAAAAAATATTGAATTAAATCTGAGAAAGAGCTTGCTCTAAATCAGCAATAATATCTTCCACATTTTCAATTCCAACAGAGAAACGAATCAAATCTGGGCGAATACCAGCTTCTAACAATTGTTCGTCTGAAAGTTGGCGATGAGTATGACTTGCTGGGTGTAACACGCAACTTCTAGCATCTGCCACATGCGTTACAATGCAAATCATTTTCAAAGAATCCATAAATTGAATCGATTTATCACGACCACCTTTAACGCCAAAAGTCAAAACACCACAAGGCAAGCCATTCGTAAATTGCTTTTTAGAAAGTTCATAATATTTATTACCTTCAAGCCCTGCATAATCTACCCAAGCAACCTTCGGGTGATTTTGCAAATATTTAGCAACAGCTAAAGCATTTTCACAATGACGAGGCACGCGCAAATGAAGTGTTTCTAAACCAATGTTTAACAAGAAAGCATTTTGCGGAGATTGAATAGAACCCAAATCACGCATTAATTGCGCCGTAGCTTTAGTAATGTAAGCGCCTTTACCGAAAGCCTTCGTGTAAGCAAGTCCATGGTAAGAAGGGTCTGGCTCTGTTAAACCTTTAAATTTGTCGTGATAAGCTTCCCAGTCAAAATTTCCGCTATCTACAATTACACCGCCAACAGCACAAGCATGACCATCCATATACTTGGTAGTAGAATGCGTAACAATGTCTGCACCAAATTCAAACGGACGGCAATTTACTGGAGTTGCAAAGGTGTTATCAATAATCAAAGGAACGCCATGCTTATGAGCAATTTTTGCCATGCGTTCAATATCTAAAACAGAACCAGCTGGGTTTGCAATTGTTTCACCAAAAAACGCTTTTGTATTTGGGCGGAAAGCTTTTTCAATTTCTTCGTCAGAAGCGTCTTGGTCAACAAAAGTCACTTCTATTCCAAGCTTACGCATAGTCACTTCGAACAAATTAAATGTGCCGCCATAAATTGCAGCCGTACTAATAAAATGATCGCCCGCTTCGCAAATATTAAAAATGGAATAGAAAGAAGCTGCCTGGCCAGAAGAAGTAAGCATAGCAGCCACACCACCTTCTAACGCAGCAATTTTTTTTGCAACAACATCATTTGTCGGATTCTGCAAACGAGTGTAAAAATAACCTTCTGCCTTCAAATCAAAAAGGTCAGCCATCTGTGCGCTTGTATCGTACTTAAAAGTAGTGCTTTGATAAATTGGAACTACTCTAGGTTCACCTTTTTTAGGTTCCCAACCACCTTGAACGCAAGTCGTTTCTATTTTGGCCATAATTTTTTAACCTTTGTTTTAATTTTTTGAAAATATAACAAACCCACTTACCTTAAAGAATATTTTTTACTCGGTATTTTGTGTTTCTGCCTTTTGTTTTTGGATTTTTCTCTAAGATTCCTTTTTCTATCATCGATTTAAAATCCCGTAATGCTGAATCATGCGAAATATTTTCTTGATTTGCCCACTTTGATGAAGAAATTTCTCCGCCATTTTTTCTTAAAAATTCTAGAAGAGCCATTTCACGCGGTAAAAGCGAAACATTCCCTAAACGTAAACGTTGCAATGTTTCAGCGAGTGGAATTTCCCATTCTTTTTCTGCAAAAACCAATGCTGATTTTATTTGAGAAAAAAACCAAAGCAGCCATTTTGTGATATTGCCATTACCAACCCATGTTCTTTCAAGAATCAAAAAATACTCTTCTTTATTTTTCAAGATTTGTTCAAACACAGAATAAAACCGAAACGCAGAATTTTCACTTCGCGACAAAGCTAAATCACAAAGAATTCGTGCCATACAACCATTCCCTGATTGAAACGGCCGAATCGTCAAAAACCAAAAATGAACAATACCTGCCACTAATACCGGGTCAAGTTCCGCATTATTGAAAAATTCTAACAACAACGAAAGTTCTGTTTCAACTCGCTCTGCCGAAACACCTGAAAAAAAAGCTTGCTCGCCACTTTTTGTTAAAAAAGAAATTCCGCTAGAAGAATTTTCGCGCAAGTAGCCGTTATAACCTAGCGAAGCATGCAAACGACAAAGCGCTTTTGTATCTAACGGAGAATCATAATTTTCAAAAGTATGCACAAGGGCAGAACGAATATCTCCATGAACACCATCTATTGCTAAAAGAGCTTGCCAATCTCGTAAGCGAACGCTTTTTGACTTTTCTTCTCCAAATGCAAAGAGAAGTTTGCCAGAAAGTTTCCCTTGGTAAGCGCGCACTTCTGCTAACGCAGAAAGTGTTTTTAGCAAATCATAACGAAAGTTTGTCCAATCAGGGTATTGATGAATAAAAAGCATGAATCAAATATAATTTATATACGCATATTTTGCGTAGAATTAAAAAGAAATTCTGCTTTTATTTTTAGATTTTTTGAAAAGCCACTTTTAAGAACTCTCCTTCCCTTAAAAAACGAGAGAGAAGTTTTTAAAAATTTTAAGCATAACTAACGGAAAACAAAGGATTTAGTTCTTTATTAACGCATATTTTGCGTAGAAAACACATTTTTTTATTTTTTATCCATCCAAACCCATTGTTTTTTAAAAAGATGCTTTTATCTTTGTACAAAAATTATCAAAGGAATAAAAAATGTTCTACGAATCAATTAAAGTTTTGGATTGCACTATCCGTGATGGTGGTCTTGTTAATAAACACGATTTTAGTTTAGAATTTGTTCAACGTTTATACCAATTGTTAAACGCTGCTGGCGTTGACTACATGGAAGTTGGTTATAAAAATTCTCCGGGCATTTTTGACCCTAAAGAATACGGTCCATGGAAATTCTGTGACGATGATTTACTCTGGAGATTAAAAGAATCTTTAGAAAATCCAAAAATTAAACTCGCCGTGATGGCTGATGTTGGGCGCATTAATTTAGACGCCATTAAGCCTGCTTCAGAAAGTCCATACGAAATGGTTCGCATTGCAAGCTATGTGAAAAACATTGACAAGGGAATTGATCTTGTAAATACATTCTCTAATCTCGGCTATGAAACAACTTTGAACATTATGGCTGTTAGCCGCGACAGAGGTCCAGAACTTGATGAAGCTCTTGACCAAGTTGAAAAAGAATGTAAAGCTGATGTTCTTTACCTAGTTGATTCTTTTGGTAATTTCTACCAAGAAGATATTGATGAATGTGTAAATAGATACCGTCGTCACACACAAAAAACTCTCGGTTATCATGGGCATAACAACCAACAGCTCGCTTTCTCTAATACGATTCAGGCAATTATCAAGAGAGTAGATTACTTGGATTGTTCCGTTTCTGGAATGGGGCGTGGCGCTGGTAACTGCACAACAGAACTTTTACTTGGTTTCTTAAAGAATCCTAAGTTTGACATTCGCCCGATTCTTGATGCGATTACTGAACTTTTCTTACCGCTTCGCGAAAAATTTGAATGGGGTTACATTATCCCTCAAATGATTACAGGCGCTCTTAACTTGCACCCAAAAGATGCTATCGAAGTTCGTAAGACTGAAGATAAAGATAACTACCGCAAGTTCTACGAACGCATGATGAACATGGATTAATATTTTTTAAAACTTCTAAATCAGCCGCCCAACGGGCGGCTGATTTTTTTAAACTCCTGCCTGTCTGCAAAACCAATAAAAGAAGATTTCTAACTCAATACTTTTTCTAATAATTTATAGCATCTCGTTTCACTTTATGAAATTTATTTTTCCATAAAATCCAAATCATTTGAGAATAAAACAACTTCTTAATTTTTATTACCTTTTTTTCACAAGCATCTCTTGGAGAAAACCATGAAAAAAATCATTTTGTTGTGTATTTTGTTTGCAACTTTAGCAAATGCTACTGTTATTCCATTGATTGCTGAAATAAAAAACGAGCAACCTTACTCATTAGATAATAACGCGATAAGAATAAGAATTTTTAATACAAGTACCGACTCTTTAAAAGAAATGTCTTTTTGTTACAGATTTCATGCTAAGCAAGAATTTGTTTTTGAAGATAATTGGTATTTGCCTAATTTGAATTATAAAATAGATACTTTAACAGATACCACATATCAAATTCATTTTTGGTTAAAACAAGGTGTTTCAATTGCCCCTAACGATTATTTCCCAAATACTTCTGGTATAGTATTTGGTTTGCACTATAAAAATTGGTATGCATGGGAACATCAAAAAGACTATTCTTTTTCTGCAAGTACTGAATTTGAACCGACAGAAAAGTTGTTTTTATCAATGACAAGCGAATGCAAAGATTATGTATCAGAAATAGATACAGCAAGAATAAAAATACTTGGTTATGATAGAGATGGAAATGGCGTAAGAGACGATTTAGATTCATTAATTGATGCAAAAATTCCGGACAATCCAG